>Ga0307984_1000127_pt1 | contig 30740 bp, 47 predicted proteins | sample EllFjometageno78_FD_203169 | JGI IMG/M metagenome (GOLD analysis project Ga0307984, IMG submission 203169) | Marine microbial communities from Ellis Fjord, Antarctic Ocean - #78 | ecosystem: Environmental > Aquatic > Marine > Unclassified | place: Southern Ocean | collected 2014-10-09
GCCGCGGTCTTGCACGTCTTACTTCATTAACTTAATAATTATTAAGTAAGTATTAAAAAGCCATTCTAACGAGTGGCTTTTATAATATTTATTAGGGGTTAATCATGAAAGTAGAATTAAAAAGCAAAGCAGCTAATTGTCGTCAATACGGTTTAGAATTTGATTGTGAAGGCGTTGCTGAGGTTAATGGCGATGTTGTTAAGTCTTTACTTGATACCGGCGCATTAGTTGAAGTTAAGCCTGCTAAAAAGTCTAAAAAATAAGAGTGTGACAAATGGCACTAATAATTGAAGACGGAACACAAGTTGCAAACTCAAATAGTTTTGTAAATGATGCGGCTTATGTGGCTTACGCAGCGTTGAAAGGTTTAACTGTTGGCGCTACTGCATCAGAGCGCGAGATTGATTTGTTAGCAGGTATTGATTACTTGTTAGGACAAGAAGGTTCATTGCAGGGTTATCGAGTATCGAGCACTCAAGCAATGTTCTTTCCACGTACTGACGTTTATTTATACGGTTGGGCTATTAATTCTGATTCTATTCCTGAGAATATTAAAAACGCTCAAATGGAAGCCGCAGCATATAGCACAAGCGGCGCATTATTAAATAATACGCAAATGAATAACGTAATGAAAGAAAAGGTTGATGCGTTAGAGGTTGAATATTTTAAAGGTGGTAGTCGTTCAAATGTTAATTTGCAGCGTGTTAACATTTACTTAAAACCATTATTTAAAACTATTGATAGATTGGTTAGAACCTAATGGCATTAGACTTATCATCAACAGCGACAAGCTTAATAAATTCTTTAGGCAATAAAACCTATATAACTATCGCACGTAAATCGGGCGGTGTTTTTGACCCAGTAGCAGGTACAATTACGGGCGATATTATTACGCAATTAGCCGCTTCTGGTGTTGTAACTAAAGTTGATAGCAAATTGGTTGACGGTACGCGTATTAAATCAACTGATAAAATGGTTATTCTCGATAATGCTGTTACGCCTGTTTATACAGATTTACTAACGTTTAATGATGTTAACCATACAATCGTTCAGATAAACGAAGTTAATCATGCGGGTGTTGTCCAACTGTTTAAGGTTGTTTGTCGTGACTAAGGGTAAAACTATACCTCTTAGTCAATTGGCTAATCAGCTTAGAATTTCACTCGATAATGAAAAAGATTTTATTCGAGAGAATGCCGAAAAAGCCATTAGAATGGCAGCGATAAAAACCTTTGCTAAAATCATTAAAATGACACCTGTCGGTAATTCTGATAAGTGGAAAAACCCCATTAAACCTAAAGGGTATGTCGGCGGTAGGGCTAGAAGTAATTGGATGTTAGGCGCTACGCTAACAACTAAAACAATTGATTCAGTAGAAGGTAAAAACAACGGTGAAGAGTATATCCGAAACGAGTTACCTAAATCAAACTTGGTAGATAATAAAACCTATTTCTATAACAACTTACCGTATATAACCAGCCTTGAGTATGGTCATTCAGGCCAGACACCCGACGGTATGGTAAGAGTGTCATTACTTGATTGGAATAGAACATTAAACAAAGCTTTTAAGGACTTGAAATGGCATACCTAGACATTCACAAGCTTTTAACGCAATCAGTTATTGATGCGGCTTTAGGCTTGCCGATAGCTCACGAGAACATAAACTTTGATCCCGAAGCTATTAGCGAATATATTAGCATTAATGTTTTATACGGTGAGCAGAATACCGTAACAAAAACAGACCTTGATGATGTTAACGGCTTTTTGCAAATAAGCCATTATGTTAAATCAGGTGGAAGTGTTGGTGTAACGTATGGCGTTGCAGATGCGATTAACGCTTTTTACCCACACGCCAAGCAATTCACGGTAGGAGTGCAAACAATAAACATTCAGAATATTGCGGTAAACAAACGCGGCAATAGTGACGGATGGTATATAACGGACTTCACTATAAATTTTTGGACAGACATTTCACGTTAAAGCGTAAATGTGTTAATATTACAACAATTAAACAATTAAGGTAGAAACATTATGTCAGGCGAACTAAACGGTACAGCAATAGTTTTAAATAACACCACTGGCGCCATCGTCGGACAAGGTGACTTTACTCACACTTTCGGCGGTGCTCCAATCGAAATAGGTAACAAGTCAAACGGTGATAACGTTACTTATTTAGACGGTGAACTAGCAACAAAACAACACGTTTTTTCTGGTGAGTTAACTTATAACGATGATACGCAATTCCGTAAAGTTCGTGCGGATGCTTTCGCAGGTACTCAAGATACTTATACACTAACTTATACCGGCTCAGGTAGTGTTACAGATGAATCATTTAGTGGTTTATTCGTTCCTACTGGTTTAAGTGATACGTTGCCACGTGGCGCTAAAGTTGCTACAACAATCAGCTTTAACTCAAGCGGTACCGTGACAATTGTTGCTGCTTCTTAATGATTAAACTTTGCTATAAAGAATATGAATATAAACTAAACCTATCTGCGTGTAAGTATTTCCACGAGAAAACAGGGAAAGACTTACAATGCACGCTTTTATCTTTTATAGATGCGTGTAGAACATCTGAAAAGATGGATTATCTAGATAGGCTTAGTTTGTTCCATGGTTTAATTTCATTCAAAGAAGCTTCTTTTTTGTTTTATTCTTTAATAAAAGAAACAGATAAAAGCATTCCTTTATGTGAAATTGAAGATGCCATGTTTCGTGTTAGTTGGATCCCGGCCACAGTAGATGATGCCGAATTATGTCAACCTTGGCCGTTAGTAATAGTTGACCTTGCAACACAGGTCAGCAGTTATTACTCAGAGCTTGATAAAAAAAAAGCGGTTATTTAGGCTCAACTAGTGTTGAGCTAAAACCGTTTACTTTTGATTATTGGAGTCATTTCACTTATTGCGTAAACGAATTAAAAATGTCACCTAACGATGCTTGGTATTTAGACCTTGTTGAGATTAAGTATTTATCAAATATCAAAGACGCACTAAATGACACTAGCGTAATGCTTAATTTTGAAAGAAAACTAAACGGAGCTTCGGAAGAATGGCTACAACACAATCACTTATAGTCGAACTCGATGCCAAAACCGACAAGCTAGATAAGAAGCTAGATAAATCAGGTAAAGGGTTTGACGAGTTAGACAAAAAGACAAAATCAACAGATAAATCCTTAATAGACTTCAAAAAAACAGCCGTCGTCGCAGCCGCAGCTTTAACAGCAATGGCAGCCGTTACTGTGGTCGCTATTCGTAGTGCCGGCGCATTTGCTAAAGAGTTACAAATTGCAGCAAATAGAGCAGGTGAAAGCGTTGAAACAATGCAATCACTCGCTTTTGCCACTAACACGGTTGGTATATCACTGGAAAAACTAGGTGACATTGCCAAAGATACAAACGAAAAGGTAGGTGAGTTTCTAGTATCAGGTGGCGGCGGTTTTCAAGACTTCGCTGATGTACTTGGGTTATCCGCTTCGGAAGCTAGGAAAGCGGCAGAAGAATTTGAAACACTAAGCGGTGCCGACGTACTTCAAGAAATGGTCGCTAGAATGGAAGCCGCTAACGTATCGACTGAGCGCATGAGTTTTGCACTTGAAGGAATGGCATCCGATACTACTGATTTAATCCCCCTGCTTACCAACGGCGGCAAGTCATTAAAAAACCTAACTAGTGATTTTAATAATCTAGGTATTACAATCTCAGCCGTTGACCTTAAAAAAATTGAAGAAGTTAATCTAAAATTAGATGAGGCATCTTCAATTTTTGACGCTGAAAGTAAACAACTAATAGCTGATTACTCAACCGAATTAATCAAAGCGATAGAAGCAAGTATCTGGTTAGGTCAAAAGACCGGTGCCTTGTTTGAAGTTGTAACTAACGGGTTTGGCAATCTTATAACCCTATCCGGTGCAGCGCTTAACGATTTTATCAATGGCACTGAAACATTTGACGAATTACTTGCTGAACGAGCGGAAAAATCAGAAGATGTTCTAAATGCATTATTTGGTGATGACCTTTACGAAGTTGGAAAGAAAAACGGCGAGGAAGCCGCTGAAGGTTTTAATGACGGCGTGTTATCAATTAGGGTAAAGGGAAACAAAAAATTATCTGCGGCAGAGTTAAAGATAGATAAGGAAAAACTAGATAGTCAAAGCAAATATATAAAATCAGCTATGATTCTTAGTAATGAATTTCTTGAAGATAACAAAGCTATAAACGCAGGACTTGTTATTGCTGACACAGCAACCGCAATAATGGCAAGTTTAAAAATCAATCCATACGACTATGCTAACGTTGCGGTAATCGCTGCTACAGGTTTGGTACAGTTAAGCAATATACTTGGCGCATCAAAAGGCGGCGGCTCTGTTTCAAGTGCCAGTAGTTCAGCAGCACCAGCACAACAATCAGATTTTCAACCTGAAACATCAAGCTTAGAGCTAACGGATTCAAGCGATAGCGGCTCACAGCAAAATACTATTAATTTCGGTACTGATTCAGGCGATGATTTAATTGACGCTATTGCTTCGGCACTTAACAAAGCACAAATAGAAGGGCGCGCATAATGACAATCATAACCAGTACTTCAACAGCGGCGACTGGTGCAGGTTTATCAATATCTACCACCAATGTTTTAATCGACCAAGTGCCAACGGTTACGGATGCAGGTATTGGGGAGGTTAATTCTAACATTTCAGACCCAGACCATTCATTGAACTATACGTGTGGAACGAATGTCGGTGATTTTAGTGTTAGCTATGGCGCTCAAACTAATATCAGTTATGTTGCTATATCAGGACATACTGCGGCAACACCAACGCAAGCAACGGTAAAACTTTATAATGGTGCAACATTAATTGATAGCGTAGTGATACAACGAAATAATAATATTATGTTCACGTTTCCCGCGCAGACGTTTCAAGATTTAATTGTTACGTTTATTACTGTGCCAAATAACTTTCAAATGACTGTTAGTTATATTGCAGCAGGTGAGCACATAACAATTTTAACGGGTGAACAATCAGGTTACAGCCGCAACTGGTTAAACCGTCACATAACACAACGCACAACAACAAACTTGCAAGTTAGCCCTGTATCATCATTGACACAAAAGAAAACGTTAAAAGGTACGTTGACGCTGCCAAATGAGATGGCTTCTTTTGCCGAAGATGCTTGGCAAACGTTTATTGATTTTGCTTTTGACCAACCGTTTTTTATTAAAGAAGTGACAAGCAAACCTGAGTCAACTTATATTTGTTTTAACCCAAAATTTGATACTAACGCACATTCACAAACTCGTTCGCTAGATGTGTTAAAATTAAAATTCACGGTATTTAATGGACTGTAAAATAAATGGCAACTTTCGAATTAACGCAAAGCATGAGAAACCAACATCACTTTGAAGTGTTGGAGATAGATTTACCGGTAATAACTGGCGCGTGTACTATTGGCGCGGTCCAAGGTACTGGAACACCGTTAAGCTGCGACCAAACATGGTCGGGCGCTTATAAAACGTATTACTTTACCAATGAGAACGCGCCTATATTACCAAGTATTAACGGTGAACCTATCTGGCGTTGTATCAAATCAATAAGCGAAACAGCAACGGAATTAAAACCTGGCGATGGTTTATCAAGTCGTTCATCTTTGTCTGTTGTGTTTAGAGACTTCGACAAACAAGACCCTAATATTGGCGCGACGGGTGTTAATGATACCGTTAAAAATCAAGGTACTTATTTTGGTAAGCTTGACGTGCGTCAAATATTCGAGAACAAAAACGTTAGGCTCAAACTATATCGCGTTGAAGAAGATGGAAGTATTGATTTAGCTAACGGCGCACAAACTCGCAATTATTTAGCCAGTACGTTTTCATTGAGTAAAAACGGCTCGTGGAGTTTAGCGTGTAAAGATGTTTTGTCATTGGTTAACCTTGGCGAAAAGTCGTGGCCTATTACGCAAGGCGGATTCCTGAATTTCGATATTGACAACAATCAGACTGTAATCACCGTTGATACTATTGTCACTTATGCGGCTAATGACTTTTTACGTATTGGTGATGAGTTCCTACAAGTTGTTAGTTTTGACAACACAACAGACCCATCTGCACCAACGATAACGGTAACTACTCGCGGTGGTGATTTATACGCGCCAACGTCAGCAGTGTTATTAACAAAGACGACAGCAGAAGAACATAGCGCAGGTGATGAAATATTTATCTGTGATTTGTCAGACAATGAAACCATTGACGGGTTATTAACTAGAATATTAGTTGAGTCAGATTTCCCTATAGCACTTATTCCTGTAGTGGATTGGGCGACTGAGGTTTTTACATGGCACGCAACTGATAAAATAAACACGCTACACAGTGAATCCGAAGACGTTAACGACGTTATCAATAGAATATTAACGGGCTTTTTAATGGATTTGTGGTTTGAACCTATCGCTTCGGTTGGGTTTGAAGGCGGTAAAGCCACGCTTTCAGCCATTAGCGTATGGAAGCAATCCACAGCTACACTGTTGGAAGGTAAAGAGATAAACGCATATTCTATTAAGAAAGCAGCGAAAGACCAATTACGGGCTAGTAGGGCGCTTGTATTATATGATAAACGAAACTTAGCTGAATCCGATGACGCAACCAGTTTTAAAAAAGGTGCGCAACAATCAGATAACGATATAATATCCCCTGCGCTATTCACAAAACACAAAGATAAGCTTTTTGATAATAACTTCTTACTTGATACAGATGCGGCGAAACTATTAACTCAACGTTATGTTAGTCGTTTTAAATTTACCCCATTTGAACGCTCATGGGTCACAGATGAAAGGTATTTAACATTTAAAACAGGTGATGTTGTCGACTTGCAAACAACTGCTGACCAAGGTATTTATGGCGGGCAAAGCGGAAATATACGAGGACAAATCACAAAGATTAATCCTAAATATAAAGACGGTAGAACATACGAAGTAAAAGCCATCACGTATGAAGCCGCTGCGCTTTCTGGGACAGAGTATGTTATTGATGAGCCTGTTGGGGGCGTAGAACCTTTTGATTTGTACGGACATGCAGGAAACCCACCAGAAGCCGTAGATTTGGTTTTTGTGTTCAGAGGCTCTTATTCATCATCAACTAATGGCGGCACAGCTATTCGTGCAGGAGAATTTAAACCCGGTTCAACATTAACTATTATTTTAGCTAATGGTTTTGACGGACAAGCTGCTGGTGGTATAGGTGGCCGTGGGGGGAGTGTTATTGAAGTGTGTTACCCAGGAGAAGGTTGCGAAACATTCACAGGGCCACCAGCCATAGGTGAAAACGGCGGAATTATTTACGATGCGCAAGGTGTTACAACGGATATTTATTTCAGCGGTGACACTTCCGCAGTATCAACCGCGCACCCGATAGCTGATGGCTATATGCGCGCTCCTAGTGGTGGGGCAGGTGGTTTTTATGCAAGTTTTAGTGTGTCGGGCGATGGCGGAGATGGCGGCGATGGGCGAGCGGCTGGTGTTGGAGGTGGCGCAGGGTCATTTTCTGGGGATGGGAAAACGTCAGGTGTGGCCGGTGCTAACGGTGAAATAGACGGTTCAGGGACTGGTTGGGGTTTAGCAGGTGCTAACAATGACAGAGTTGGCGGATTAGCTGGCTCTGGTATAATAACAGGCGGCGGTGCTGTAACATTACATGGCGAAACACCAACAAGATACATAAACGGAAACGGAAGTTTTCCATAACAAACAAGGTTTTAAAACATGAGAGCTTATCACGGTTCAGCAGTATTACAATTTGATAGCGCGACAACAGGTAATGCCGGTTCGGGTGTAAATGTAACAGTGCGAATTAATAGCACACAAGCACTTGCAACAATATACGACTTAGATGATGTTGTTATTGCCAATCCATTAACGACTGATGTAAAAGGTAATTACGCTTTTAAATCGCTTGATGATGTTTACGACATTATACTTAATGAGGGAACTGGCGACGAATCGAAATTAGAAAAGGTTAACATTGTTGATTATTTAACCGCTTCGGAGCGTGTGATTCCATTTAGCACCCTTGCGGAAGCGGTTGCTGAAACAGACATACAACTAATATTTGATGGCGCTGTTCTTGATTTGAAAGAGCGCTCAACAGGTAACGGTGGCGGTGCAACGTGGGATGTTGTATTAGCTAGTGGTGTTACTACTAACACGTTTAATATTGTACAGTGTGTTGGTGTTGGCAGCTTGGCGTTAGTATTGCGTGTTAAAGCCTTGTATAACGCGCGCCAATTTGGGGCAGTGTCAGACTTTAACGGTACAACAGGCACTGACTCAACAGGTGCCATACAAGCTTGCATTAATGCGGTTAGTGGTCAAGGTACGGTTGTTGTTGATGGCGATTTTATGTATTCATCCCCATTGACAACTAAAGCCAATACAATATATAGGATTATGGGTGGCGGATTATTGGCTCAAGACGTTAACGCGGGTGCTGGAACTGCTGCTGATACATTCAACTTAACTAATAGTAACGTATGGATTGATAACGTCAGATTTAAAAGTAACGACAGAGCTGTTGTTGGCGGTTTTACAGTTATAAATATAGTGTCTGGCTCTAAGTATAAAGTTACAAACTGTGAGTTTGATGCCAATGCGTCTGCTGATGTTGGCATTCAGCCTAGTGTTACTGATGTTGAGGTTAGTCGAAATTTCTTTAAACCTAAGACTAATATCAGTGCATTCGCCATAACACTAAATGGTGTTCAGAAAGGTATTATCGACAGCAATAATATAAAAGAATGTGATGCGGGTATTGTATTACTTGGTGGATCAAAGTTTATAACTATAAGTAACAACCTAATACAAGATTGTCACGAAATCGGTATTGATTTAATTGAAGTTGAAGATATAACACTTAATAGTAACATCACCAGTTCAACTAAATTATCAGGGCTGCGAATTGGTTTAACTCCTGTTGCTGGTTTCCCTTTAGCTTTATCAAAACGGGTGACTGCAACGGGTGAGATTTACAACGATTGCGGGTTGAGCGGAGCGGGTGCTATAGAGATAAACTCTAATAATTCAATGGAATCAGGTGGTCATAAAATGATAGCCCCAGTTGTACGCTGCCCTTCTGGTTTGACAGTATCAGCTATTGGTTGTACTGCCCCTAATTGTGAGGTTATATCACCAACAATAAGCGGCACGCATGTTGTTGGTGTTAACGTCCAAGATAGAGCTGTTAATTTTAAGTTGATTGGAGGAAACATTAAAGATAGCACTGATACAGGTGTTAAATTGAAACTGTTGGCAGGGTCGCCCGTTAATGGTGATCCACGCGTGGCAGTTATTGGCGTTACTATTGAAGATATAGGTACTGCTGCGGCGGGTATTGGGATGACACTAGATCAAGTTGGTAATAGTAAAATATGTGACAACACAATTATATTTGGCATAAATACCAAGTGGGGGTTTAGGTTTTCAGGTGGCGTTGATGGTTTATCTATGTCTAATAATAGCGTTATCGGTACAGCGACAAAAGGCGATGCTTATTCTGTAACTAGCTTATCTACACTTGACGTTGTTCAGTTTGACGGTAATAAAATGGGGGTAGTTCAAATTGACACTGTTTCAGGGGTGGCAACCATACCTGATGGCTCTGTTTATGTCAACGTTCCAATTAACACCTTAACGGGTCCACTTGTTACACTTGCCGCGAGAGCTAACCAGTTCGTATGGGTAGGGGCTATTAGCTCAACAAACATATCGTTAAATAGAGTCGGCACGTCAGGAGCATTGGGTGTTCACTACCAAGGTAAGTTAAAACAATCGTAACAATAAAACATTAATGACAACTATAAAGGGCTTATATCACTATAAGCCCTTTTCTTTTATCCTAACTTTTCAACCATACTATCGACGGTGATAATCACCGCGCTATCATCTTTATTGCTTCTAATCGCCATACACAGCCGTTTTACAGACTTATCTTTTGTACGTTGTTGAATTACCTTGGCACAACGTCTAATACTATTAGCGCGCTCCTTGATGCTTGTTAGCATATTGCATTTATTTGAAAGCATTAAATGAAACGTGTCGCGCTTATAATCTAAACATATTGCCATTATTTAATTCCCCCTAAATCGACCATTAACGAGCTAGACCCATTTTTACCGTGATAACATCCCACTAAGGTTTTATCTTTTCCCTTAATACGTTGCTGTGTTTCATACGTGTCAGCGAATACGGCGTTATAAACAATCACCCCTAAACGGCTATATTTAAAAACAGCTATCGGGCTATTATGTTTTGCTGATTCAATTCTTTCTTCAATTACTTCTAATGATGATATGCTCATAATAATGATTCTCTTTATTTTACTGTATAGCAATAAACAACTCTATTACCGGCTATTTCCGAAACGGCTCTAATAATAAGTTCATCGTTTAATAAGGTTAATAGTTTCTTTTTAAGCTGATATTGCGTGATGCTGAGTTTTCGCAATAAATCGGGATTGCGTATACCACTATTATTTTTTATCATGTTAAGCACTTCATTTAATCCTGCCATTGTTGCGTCTTCTGGCATACGGTTATCATCAATAAGATAATAGGAGAATTTACCAATCGCTGTCGGCTTTGATTTTGTACGCTTGATTATGTTCTTGTGAAGTAATTGATTTAAACATAAACCAACACAGCCCAGGCTTAGTCGTGTTTTATCCGCTATGATTGCGCGACTAACGCCAACAATAGTGGTGACTATATCCAATATTACGCTTTCAGTTTCAAGGCTAATATACTTATGATGCGTTTTCTTAATAACCTTATCTGATGGCACGATATGCTTTTCAACTAATGGGTATATATTTCTTATCGCGGCTAAATCAAGTTTTCTAATGTCCGCTTCCCTTTCGTTATCATAATGCATTGTTTATATCCTTTTTGTTTTTAGCGCCAAGCTTTACGCCTTGCTTGATTGATTGTTTTATTATCCCCTGCTCAGTTCGTCCGAATGTTTCAACTAAACTTGCAGCGGTTGCGCCTGACTGGTGAAAACCTAATAATATTTTATTTTCTATGGGTGTCCATTGTGGTTGGTCTTGTATTCTCATTCTTCTATGTCCTTTAATTCTGATATTATGGAAAGCTTTATTTGTTCCACAGTCGCGTAACCAATTACTTCAATCTTATATAGTAACGCTTCAAGGGCTATAATTTTACCGCGCTGTAGTGTTTGATGGTGCTCAGCCATTTTAGCGTCAAACTCCTTGCTGTGGTCTATCATTATATTAACTCCCTATTGTCGCGGCTATTGCTTCTATATAAAGCGCGTGAAGTGCTAACGGGTTATCCGTTATTGATTCTTGTACGGCATCAAGTAAAGCCTCTGAATCTTCCATTAAATACTCACTAAAATCGTTTAGGTCGTACAAGTCATTATCTATACATAGAGTTCGACCTTGGCATAACATCTGGTAAACTTCACTGGCTACAAGTTGCTCTGGCTCATCTGCGTTTAATGCTATGTCGTTTGCTATGTTGCAATATGTCATTTTAATTTTCCTGTGTGTTGTTGATGAGTTAATACTAAACCTATCGAATCATATTGTAAACATTTATTTGTACTTATTTAGTACTAGTTTTGTTATTTAATCTGTGTTACTATTTACTCATCGACAACGCATAAGGGTTATTATGAAAACAGAAGTTAAGCAAATCACACTAGATAAGTTAAAAGCAATTACAGCCAAGCGTAAAAATGACGGTCGCAGCGATTGGGCTAGTCAGCATATACTTGAACCACTAGTTAACACACTATATAAGAAGGAATTTAAATCATGCGAGAAATAACAAAAACAAGAATATGCGTGGGTGTGATGTTCACCATTATGCTTTGTGCTGAATCAATTGTTAACGTATTAACGGCGGTTATATAATGAATACAATACTAAATGCTTTGCTAGGTATACTGATTATATTTATCTCGTATATACTTGCTGAGGCTATTATTGATTTAAAAACAGAAGTAAAACCTAATCAACTTATTTGCTTGAAAACAGATAAGATTATTTCACGACACAATATTATTTTAGAATGTTGGGAGGCTACGAAATGATCCGTACAATAGATGGTTTAGAAAAGTACCCTGAGCTAGATAAATGGTTAGATGATGTAGCTTTTGACTCCGATGATTTGGACTGGCAAGAAAGTGTAGTTCTTGCAGAGGAAGTACAAGATAAACTAATTGAACTTGGTTCAAGAATACAAGAGTTAGAGTCTGGTTTAGAAAGGTTAATCCACCTAGCATCTGAATGTGACAGTTGGGAAAGTTTTCCGCAGCAACCGCTTGATGCTGCTTACGAGTTAATTACACAAAAAGTAACGGGGATAACATGAGTACTTTAATGACAGCACTAACTAAGCGTGAACATTTCGCAGGTTTAGTGATGCAAGGGTTATTGTCCAACTCAGTAATGGGTGACAGCAACTTATGGTATACACCTAAAGAATGGACTAAAGAAATGACTGAAACATCCGTTGAAATGGCTGATGCATTATTAAAGGAATTAGCCAAATGAGCATACTTGATTATCGTGCAGAAGAATTAATTCAACAGCGCAAGAAAATATCAGATGAAAAAAGCTGTGATGAGAGGTTATCAATACCTGAAAGCAGTAAAAAGAACGGTAAGCAAGCGGGGGCTTATCAAAAGTCTAGGGTGTTGCGTGATAAGTTAGACATTGAAAATATAATATTATCAAAAGATGATGAAACGTATTTTAATGATTTAATGGGTGAAGACTAATGAATGATTTAGATATATGTAAACGTATTGCTGAGATAGAGGGTTTTAACACTGTAGAATTACACGAGCAAGTGTTCGTTTCAAGAGGTTTTGCATGTGACAAGAAGTTTAACCCACTAACCGATGATGCTCTTTGCTTTAAGTTGATGGTTAAGTATGATATTACTTTTGATTTCTATACGATTGAAGGAAATGAAGGAGGTATTAAAATGTATTACGGATGGGTAGAAATAGATGGTCACACTAAATCTATAGAAGATTGTTCATCGTTAAACCGATACATCTGCTTAGCTATCATTGCAATGTATAAGGAGGATTAACGTGGATGATTTAACGATTTGCAAGAAGGTTGCTGAGATAGAAGGCTTTAAACTTTCTATAACATCAAGTAAAAAAGGTGTATGGGCAAGTATGCTTGATAATAATTGCTATGATTGGTTTAATCCACTAACTGACGATGCCTTATGCTTCCGTTTGATGGTTAAGTATGACGTTAATGTAGTGTCTCCTTTCCGCTTAGGTGGGGTTATAAAATGGGAAGCACAGATATTTAGTGATGAGTGTGAGCATGTTACCTGTGTTTGTGACGAATACCTTAATAAAGCAATATGTCTAGCTATTATTGAAGCACATGGTTATGACTAATGAAAATACCTGACGATACAGAATACAGGTATAAAGATATTTACTATAGACGCGGTGAGTATTACGCGCTTTATTACTCTAAAGGTGTTTGGCGGGCATCTGCTAGCGTGACAAATAAAATGTTGAGCCAATACGGCACTAAGTTAGATTAAAAAATAAAGCCGCTTATTATAGCGGCTTTATTGTATCAGCTTAAATCTGCTAACCTTGCTTGTTGTGCTGCCATCTCAGTATAATTTAAATAATCAGCTTGATGTTTTTCCGCTGCTTTCGTCTTACCTAAATTCATGCAAATTTCCCATTCCTTTAAATGAAACGCCGCCTTATTCTCATACCAGGTGTTCATGATTTTTATTCCTTATTTGTATTTGCAATTGCAGTTTGTGTGAAGTTGTACGCAATAATGGCAGACATCTTTACGCGCGTCGAACCTAGTGTTTAGTGAATTCTCTTTTTTAGTCAGTTTTCGGTTAACTAAATAACCTGATTTTCTTGGTAATTTCATGATTTATTTCCTTTATTTTTAAAACTGTGCTTTGAGTGAAGCTATTAATTCGTTTTGCGTACCTGCTTTTGACGCAATTGCTGTCATTACTTTTTCATCAATTGTGTTTTCAGCAATTAAATGTACAACTCTTACCGGTTTTTCCTGCCCTTGCCTGTGCAAACGCCCGTTGAATTGCTGATATAATTCAAGCGACCAGTTAAGCCCATACCACACAATCATTGAGCCGCCATGCTGGAGATTAAGCCCATGCCCAGCCGAAGCAGGATGAGCAAGTAACATCTTTATTTCGTTATTGTTCCAACGTTCAACAGCCAAACCTTTTTTATCCATGACAACCGCGTTAGGGAATTTCTCAATTAACTTTGCAAGGTCAAACTTGTAGTTATACGCCACTAACATATTTTCATTAGGGTTTTCTTCTACCAACTCCGCGAGCGCGTCAAGTTTATGGTTATGGATTGTAGTATATTTACCAGTATCATCAACATACATTGCGCCGTTAGCGTATTGAAGTAATTTATTTGCAAGTGTCGCCGCAGATAAGGCCGTTATTTTTTCACCACCAATATCAGCGATAAATTCTTTTTCAAGCGTCTTATATTGTTTTGCTTGTGCATTAGTTAATTGTATTAATTGCGTTGAATCAATTCGGTCTGGCATTGTAAGATAGTCGTCAGCTTTCATAGTCACAACAATGTCTGATAATTTGCGCTCTATCTTTTCGCCCGCATCGTGCATTGGTTCAAACTTATACCCCATATAATCAGTGGTAAAATACCGTTGCTTGTAGGTTGTCATTGAACGGCCAAGACGAGTACCATCATCTAACAGCGTTATTTGCGCCCAAACATCTAAAAGCCCATTGGGTGACGGCGTGCCAGTGAGTTGCACCATTCTATCAATAAACGGGAACACTTTGCGTAATGCTTTAAACCGTTGGCTTTTACTTGATTTAAAAGAACTTGATTCATCGACCACCACCATATCAAACGGCCATTTTTTACCGTAAAACTCCACCAACCATTTCACGTTTTCGCGGTTAATAATATAGATGTCAGCAGTTCGGAGCAGTTGCGCCTGTCGTTCTTTAACCGAGCCAGTGCAAATTCTATAGGTTAAATGCCTTGTATGCTCCCATTGCATTAGCTCTTTATGCCATGTGGTGTTAGCAACGCGTAACGGGGCTATGATTAATGTTTTATGAATGTCAAAGCTATCTGACAAATCAGCGATAGCGGTTAAACTGGTCAAGGTCTTGCCAAGTCCTAAATCCAACCATAAAGCGCACTTAGGAGTATGCTTTATGAATTCAACGCATTTGACTTGGTACGGGTGAAGCATTTCCCTAGTAAGCATTGAATATTTCCTTACCTTGTTTGATTGAGTCAACAACGTAAACTGGTATTAGTTGCTTGTTTAGTCTGTCGATTTGGTGTTGTTGAAGTTTTGACGGACTTTTCCCTAACTGCTTAAACTCAATTAGCAGTGTTGTGCCGTCGCGGAAATAAATGTGGTCTGGCACAGCGCGGTTTCCCGGTGACGTAAACTTATACGCAATCCATCCTAAAAGCTCCGCATATTGAGACACTTTCTTTTCAATCACTGATTCAAGCATTGTTAACCCCCAAATCATTTAACAGCGAATACGCGTTCTCAACGTACCATTGCCAATCAATATCAAGTGGCAGCGTGTCGGGCAAATCCATTAACGGTTTACAACCATCACTTTTAGGAACTTTATTACCATTTTTCTTGTAAGTTATCACTTCACCGTCAACGCTATGATAATAACGTATTGCGCCGCCGATTAAATCACCTTTAAATATAGCGCCGCCGGTAACTTTTCGCACGGTTAAAAACTTGGTGACATCATCACACGATTTTATGGTTTCTTCTATCGCAATATCTTTTGTTAGATAATCCATCACAGCCTCAACGCAAATATTGTTTGACGGGTTCTTCATTAATCCGCCGATAGCATAAGCGCCTTTACCTTTTACGCCGTTTTCTTTTACCGCAATGTAGTTGTTTACGTCACGGGCGTAGGTCGCTAAATAGGGAGTATACTCGTACTCATAACCCGATAGTAGTTCGCACTCAAATATTGCTGTTTCAATGGCAACCGAGTTAGTCCTATCGTAAATTACGTTAATGCCGTCAGTGTTTGCAGAGACAACTCGACCCCCTGCTCGGGTAACTTTTTCAATTGTCATTAACAGGAACAATTGGCCCGTAATGGTTGTTTGAATTAACAGCTCAGGGGAATAGAGGAATGAATAGTGTGATCCGAACTTCCCATAACTACCGTTTAACACGATTTTATAGGTTTGCGCTGTTCGTGGGTCAGACTTTTTAACACGCATTCGCGTTTCTTTGATGTCACTATATATAGATAAAAAACCTTTACCTAAATGCTCAGGGTAAAGCCCTTGCTCAATAATGATTGACGGGTACATTGATGCTATATCAAATTCGCCAAATAGTTGCTCGGCAGTTGGCTCAATCACTTGCTTCTTTTCTTGCGAGTGTAACCCGCCAATTCCGAATTTGTATTTCGCGCCGTTAAACTCAACTGCCTTGTTTAGTTCTTCGGGCATTTTTGGCTTTCCTGCATCAGACACTTCAAACGTGCAATCAATAACCTTTTTTAACATTTCGTTAAATTCAGGCGATTCAAATTCTACCCAATCGGGCAATCTATATTTGAAAGGTAAAACCTGCGCTTGTCGTTTACCAACACGAACACCTTTAGCAGTTAGGTATGAGCGAAATAATGCTTCGGCAATTTGAGCATCAGACTTTGAACGCAAGTCAACGCTATATTCTTTTGATAATTCTGAGCGAAGTTTAATGTCTTTTTCTATTGCTAGATATAACTCTTTTGTTGTTACTAAATCATTCACGCAGTAATCGCGCAGAAGCTTTCGTTGATTTGGGGATATAGAAGCGCTTGGCTCAATTGGCAGGTCCTGCAATTTCTCGCACTTTAATCGCCCACCATATATTTTTAAGCTAGTCATAACACCGGGCGCTGGCTCTTTAACATCTATATGATTACATTCTGGCTTTTCCATGCCCCACGTTTTAGCGCCACCAATGATTGAGTCAGATAGCCGCTTTAGTTGCTCGTTATCAGCGCCACAAAGTGCGAGTTGTAACATCGGCATGTCATAATGATTGCCGTTAAAGGTTATTATCAAACCTTTATCTAATATTTTACGAACACCTTTAACATCTAGCGGGCATCCGTCGAAAATCTCAAAATGTTTTATTGCGCCATCTTCGCGTAAAAAGCTAATTAGCCAGTAATCAATATAACATTCAATGTCAGCGTAGTATTTCATAGTAATAAAAAAGGGGCGTTAACGCCCCTTATCCTTTTTGTTGTTCGTTATTTGTTTTTAGAAATCATCGTTATCACTGGCAAGGTCGCCGTAATCTTCAAAATCACTACTAGGGTCAGAAGAACCACCAAAGCGTTCACCAGCTTTAATGTATTGAACACCATTGAGGCTAGCGTTAACACGTTGGCCGTAAGTGTTATCTTGCAACCATAAATTGATTGAAGCACTTATGATGTCGCCCCCTTGCATGTCGCAGGTTTCAATATCAAGTAATTCTTTACGAACATTGTAGATAGGTATAATCTTATTTGATGTTGCTTTGATTGTATAGTGTCCGACGTATTCTTCACGACCTGAAACATCACCATCTTTAAGGCATATTTTATCGTCAGGTATTGCCTTGCTTGACTCAGATTTCATTGATTCAATGTCAGCTTTAATTTGAGTGATTAACTCAGCGTTTTTCTCTTTATGAAGCATGATAGTAACTTCACGTTTACCATCAGGGCCAAACTTGGTATTGGCTTTGAAAACGTGAGGGAATGAACATACAACTTCTTTAGCTACGAATTTACTCATTTTATTTCTTCCTGTTTTGGATTTTAGTTTTTAATCAGACAGCGGTTTTGCTGCCTGATTTGTAATTTACAACGTTAGCTTTAAACTGTCAAGCTAAAATTCACATTCATTTTCATTTTCTTCAAAATCTTCAAACGCCGCTTTCGCATCCATATCATTACGGCTAGGTGCTTCAAGCAATTTAACAGCGTGAACATTTGCACGTACTGCTTTACCGTACGAATTGTCTTGAAACCAGTAAGATACTTGGGCGAGTACCGTTGCACCTTTAACAATCATATCCGCCGCTTGAGCGTTACTCATGTTATTGTTATCAGCGTCAATACAAGCGACAGGTTTGCTTGATGTTAGCTTTAATACATAACCGTCGGAGTTAAACGCGAACGACGTTGTATCACCATCATAGAGATTGGTATTCGCGCCATCATAGTTAAATGTTGCAGAGAACCCACAGTCATTGGGTATTGATTCCGATAGCGCTTTTTTAGTCACTTTTAAGGTGGGGCTGTTTTTAGCAATGACAATCTCCGCCCCATACTTACCGTACATGTTAGGTTGGGTTAAGTGCGGAAAGTTTATTTTACCTTTAATCATGTGTTTCATATTTATACCCTTTAAAAGTCGTTTTTAGTTAATTCGTTATTTAGCTCAATTATTGATTTACGCTTATCACTTTCTTTAGCGATTGACGTTTTACCGCGAGGCTTTATCACCAATTGCGCGAACTCTTTAAAATCATCTTTACCAATTAGCTTTTCCGCTTGTGTTGGTGAAATGAGTTTGTGCGTATAAAGGTTATCGCCCAATTGATTTTGCAATAGGGCAATTGTTTGCGATTCATCACCCCACCGTCTTGTGCCTCGACCTTCGACAAGCTTAAAACCCGTAATGGTTTTACCTTGGCTCATATCTTCAAACGCTTTTAACTCAACTGATTTCAGCCACGCCTCAATTAATGATTTGTAGGGTAATATGTCAGCGGGGTTAACTTCATCGACTACCGGTAACTCCTGATAGTTGGCGAAGTCGTTTTTGATAACATCTTGTGTCACTCGCAACAGTTCTTGGCAGTTGGGTTTATGAGCGCACCATTGGCACTGTTTATCACCTGCCGCAAGTTCACCATTACCCGATAACGCCTCATTAGCGCGACGGGTAACAAACTCGCCCCACGTTAAAAGGTCGTCGGTAGTGATTGACCAACTAGATATATTATTGGTGCGTGGTTGGTAGATGTGCAAAGTAAAGGATTCAATATCATAAATGAATCCGTATTCTTGAAGCACTCCGAGCGCGTAAAGTTTTAACTGTGAGTTGTCTTCCGCATCAACTGAAATACCACGACCATATTTAAGGTCAACAATATCAACGTGGCTATCATTGATGATTATTGTGTCAGATGTTCCGAAACCTTCTGGCACATAATCGCTAAATGATACGCGCTGCTCAATCATTAGTTCACCACCAAGGGCGCGAATATAATCAACATAACCATTAATGTATTCAGCCATTTCAGCGTCAACGGTTATTTTAGGGGCATCTTTTAGGTTTTTACCAATATAGCTTTCTGGCGCGTTACCAGTGCTAAGGCAAATTTCCCCTAACTCATGGGCACAAGTTCCTTCTTCGGCTGCGGCTGACGTTCTATTAGGGTAACTGCTAGATAATCTTACAGAACCCGGACAGAGCAACCAACGTGAGGATGAACTTGCTGATAACTTAGCGTGAGCGATAACCATGTTATAACTCCGCTTTAAGCTTAGTCATAACAACTTCAATCTCACTATCTTTAACGTCAGAAGCTTTTGTCGCCCCTGCTGCGTTTAAAATACCTTTAGCCAATAGCTTGCCACCGCTAACGCTACGAGATAGTTCAAGGCACAATGCTTTTATATCATCGGTTGTTGAAGGTATTACGGTTGGTTTTAGTGGTTTTAGTGGCGTTGCTGTTGGTGTTGGTGTGTCATGCACGGGTTTTACCGTTTCGTGTGCAGGTTCTTTTAATGATATTACTTCATTAGTTGCCAAGTTCATTGACGCGGTTAATGCTTCAATTGCTAGGGTTAATGCTTCAATTTTATTTTCAAGTGACATATTTATTATCCTTTATATGTGTTTAATCAATTATTTTTGCGTAATCGCAGTTGTAATTTACAATCAAATGCTTAATAATGCAAGTTCTTTAACATCACAAGGCAAAATAAATGATTGATGACATGGCGTTATTACTGACAGAGTACAATTTTAACAAATCGGAGTTAGCGAGGCGGCTAGGTGTTTCACCGCAAGCCATTGCTAACAGTTATGATAACGGATTTTTCAGTTATTCGCTGGCAATACAAATTGAAAAACTAACTAATGGTAAATATAAGGCGGTTAACTTATGCAAAAATTCCCTTTAAATCCTGACAAATCCCCAGCGTGTTCAGCTTGGCAGACTTTTGCCGGTAATGTTAGCGGTGAAGGTATGTTTGGTGTAACACCACCATCAGGTTTTTACGTGATAGATGTTGACTCATACAAAGAGGACGGTATAAAAGAAAAAATCGAACAGGTTTTAGGCTGTTCGATTAATTGGGAAGAAAGCCATATCCAAACGACTTTAAACGGTGGTACGCACCACGCGTTTATTATACCTGATAACGTGAAACTTATCCAAGGTTCAAACATGATGGGCGTTCAAGGTTTTGATACAAGAGCATCTGGCAGGGGCTATATTGCTTCGGGTGAAGGTTATAGCGTAATTGATGCTGATGATGTTTGTTCAAGATTTGATGATTTCTTACCAGAGTTACCAAAAGAGGCGTTGGCTAAATTAACAGTTTCACTCGGTAAAGATATGTTATCTGTTGATAAAACTTTCAGAGCTGCCGAGTCAGTTGTAACTAATTCTGATGGTTCACCTTTGACCAAATCACAAATGATAGCAACGCTTGAAAACCTACCAAGTGAGATTGGCACTGACAATGATTCATGGGTTGATGTTTGCGCTGGGTTCAAGCGTCAATTGCTTGCGATGGGTGTTAATGAAGAACGTGTAAACGCTAAAGATGGTTGGGGTTTTAAAGTGTTGACGCTATGGTCAAAGAAACGTTTTAGCGGCACTGATGCTGAGTTTTCAAAGGTCAATTCTAGCAATTATAATCGTTGGAAATCTTTCAAACTAAATGATGATGGTAATGCTGGTAAGATAATAACGTTTAAAAGTGTTATTAGTTTGGCTAAAGATAATGGTGGGTTACCACAATCGCCTGAGGTTGTTAAAGCTACGGGTGAAAAGTTAAAAGCTGAATGTTCATTTATTAATGATTACGTGATGGATGCAAAAACTGGCGGTTATATAAGACGTGACAACTTAGTTGAATACCGAAAAGACGCGTATAACAACGAACATTTGTTTGAAACACCGTTAAACAGTAAAGGTAACCCACAAAAGCCATCTGAAATTTCATTGGGCCACACAGAAGTAGTTAGCGACGTGATGTATGCACCATCGTTTGAGCAAGTGTTTACACTAGTTGATGATGGGCGCAAATACTTAAACTCATATATTGAACCAAAACATAAAAGCTGTGGTGAAATTGATAGTGAAGAAGTTAAAGCAGCATTGGTGTTAGTGACAAATCACCTTGAACACTTGTTAGATGATAAAAAAGAGCGTGAATTGATTCTTTTTTATCTAGCCCACAACATTCAATTCCCCGGTAAAAAACTTCCGTGGGGGATAATTCTACAAGGGGCGCAAGGGGATGGTAAGAGTTTTTTCGCGGAGATGATGCGAATGGTAATGGGTAAATCAAATGTTCGTGTGATGAATGCTGACACGTTGCAGAGTAATTTTTCAGGTTGGGCTGCTGGGCAATGTATGGTTTTCATTGAGGAATTAAAGCTTGATAACTTTAAGAAGTACGAGATTGTTAACAGAATAAAACCTTATATCTCTAATCCCACGATTGAGTGGGTTAGAAAATATAAAGAGCCGTTAACTTGTCCTAACACTTCAAACTATTTTTGTTTTACCAATTACAAAGATGCTATCCCGTTAGATGATAATGACCGTCGTTATGCTGTGTTTTTTAGCAAATGGCAGGGTAGTAGTATTGCAAAATGGAATGAAGAAAACCCAAAATACTACCCGGAGTTGTACAACAAAATGCGCAAATCGGGCGAAGCGTTATATTGTGCTTTTGCAAATATAACAATTCCTGATTGGTTTTTACAGCTAAATAGAGCGCCAAAAACTATCGCGCGTCAGGCAATGATTTCATTAAGTCGTTCACCTGCTGTTAAAGATGTCCAAGAAGCGATTGACGATTTAGCTGATAAAGTACTTCTTGATGATGGTAAAACACTCAATGCAACATTGCTTGGTGTGCAAATAAAGGTGGAAAGACAGGTCGAAGATGATGACACTTTATATGCAAATTTCCCTGACCCAGTGAAAGAAGCAATGAAACTTATTAAAGTTATTGAGTCGATGGGGTGGGTTAAATCGGCAAAAAGGCAAAGAGTTGAAGGTAAACTTTGTACGGTTTACCATAAAATGTAGTTTCAAAAACTTTATCAAAAACCCTGATACACCCTGATACCCTGATACTTTTATTAAAAGTATCAGGTTTTTTTTACTTACCCTGATACAAATCGCCTACCCTGATACTCTACCCTGATACACCTTTTTCTTTTTAAAATCAATAACTTAACCCCTACTGTTCAGGGTGTATCAGGGTTTTTAATGAAATATATATAAAGTAGTAGAATAGGGATATAGAGATTTAGGATATAGCGGTTTTATTGTATAGGGTTTTTAAATACTTTTTGCAAAAGGGTGAACACCCTGATACTTTAGCTATAAAGCTTTATATATCAAAGGTTTAACCCTGATACCATACCCTGATACTAATATCAGGGTATGCAAACTGAAAACACGTTTACATCATTACCTATTAAGTGTATTATATTTACACACTCACTAAACGAGCAAATAAAATGATTAGAAAGCAGTTAACAATACAACCAGAATTAGCGAAAGCAATTCAGACACACGCAGATTTATATTTTGACGGAAATTTCAATATGGCAGTTAGAAGTTTATGTCGTGGAGGTTTAGGATTATGAATAAATTTAAAGTAGGTGATAGGGTTATCATATTAGACCATGACTTTTTAAGCGGTGGTTTTATTAAAGATATTTTTAATCCTAACTATTATTTGATAAAACTGGATGTGAAAGCACCTAATGAATATGCATATGAAACGGATGAAGTGTTAATGAGTCCTGAATTTTTAAAAGGAATATAAGTTATGAGTTTTGCATTTAGTACAAAAAGTTTATCTAGGATGAAAGGTGTTAATCCACAATTAATAATTATATTCAATGAGGCGATAAAAAATAGTCCAATTGATTGGGGTTTACCAAGGGATTCAGGAATTAGAACAGCAATTAGACAAAATGAATTATTTGCAGATGGTAATTCTAAATGTGATGGCTACGATAATTTAAGCAATCATCAAAGCGGTAATGCGTTAGACTTTTATGCTTACGTTAACGGTAAAGCATCTTGGGAGAAACATCATCTTGCTATGGTTGCGGGTGTTATCATGTCAACGGCTACTCGATTGCGTAAACAAGGTAAAATTGATATTGAATTGAAATGGGGTGCTGAGTTTGGTAGTAATGATTTTAATGGTTATGATTTTCCACACATTGAGGTTAAATAATTATGAGTATTTTAACAAGTTTAATTGGCGGGTTAGTGTCACCGGTAACGAATTACTTCACAAAACGAAGTGCTGACAAAACGAATGTTAAACTTAAACAAATTGATAGGTTAAAGAGTTCTGACGATTCATTAGCAGAGTGGGAGACTATTCAAGCCGAGAATAGCGCTCACAGCTTAAAGGATGAGTTTTGGACGCTTATCCTATCTATCCCATTGGTTTTATGTTTTATACCTGAATATGTACCTTACATTGACGCAGGGTTCATTGTATTGGCGAGAATGCCTGAGTTTTATCAATACTGGCTTGGAGTCGCTATTTTAACGTCGTTCGGTGTACGATTTACAAAAAGGTGATATACTGTCACGATAAACAATAATAATTTAACGGAATAACAAATGAATACAGTTCTGACAATAGTGAAAACGTATATCAGTACAACCAGTTTTTTAATTTTGTCAGCGTTGATTTATTTATTCAGCAGTACAAACGCATTCGCAAAACATGCGGTTGACAGTGTCTTACCCATCAATGGTAGGATATTGGCGTTTGTTACTTTTCTTGGTTTGATATTTGTCTACGAGGTTTGCTTGAGATATAAACGCACGGCTAAAGAAAGTCATGATGAAATCACTATTAGCATTAGTGAATTGCGCATCACGTTAGAACGTGGTCGATTAATCAGTGACATTAACGCAGCGTTTACAGAATTTCAAACTAACGGTAAAGAATTTATTACCGGTGAGTATTATATTAAAGAGATAATGACGTTAAGCGATTTAAGAAAAAAGCTTAATGTTAATTCATATACTCAAAATAAAATTGAACATCTTGTCTCAAAGATTAAACACGTATAGAGCAGGTTTATAAAATGACAAAGAAAAAAGAAAAATCAGAATTAAAAAAGGTCGGAGCAAAACCTTTACATACCCCAGAATCACTACATGAAGCTATTGAAAGATACTTTGATAACCCCCCATTCCGCATAACAGGAGGTTCGGAAATACCTTTTATATCCATTACCGGATTAGTACTATCATGCGGTTTTTCTGATAGACAATCGTTTTATGACTACCAGAATAAACCTGAATTTTCTTGCATTATTAAAAGAGCGAGACTGATGGTTGAGAATGAATACGAATATAAACTACAGCAGAATAACCCCACAGGCGCTATTTTCGCACTGAAAAACATGAATTGGAAAGACACTCAAGTCGTGCAAAACGAGAATAAAGACGTTAAAACGTTCGGTGATATGTATGGGGAGTCTTAATCCTGAGCTTAAAAGCTTTTGGGTTAACGATGAAGGTAAATTAATAAAAGCCCGTAATCGTGTACTGCACGGCGGGCGTTCTTCATCTAAAAGTTGGGAGTTTGCAGGACGTATAACGCAAATAGGGCAAGAGTATAAAACTCGCGTGTTATGTGTTCGTCGCTTTCAAAATAAAATAAAAGAATCAGTCTATACGCTTATTAAAAATCAAATTGATAATTTTGAGTTCAACGGTTATAGGACATTAGCCTCATCAATTGAGCACGAAAACGGATCTGAATTTGTATTTTACGGCATTGAACGAAATATAGATGAGATAAAATCCTTTGAAGGCGCTGACGTTTTATGGATTGAAGAAGCGCACAATCTCACTAAAGAACAGTGGGAAATATTAGAGCCAACCATACGGAAACAAGGCTCTGAAATATGGATAAGTTTCAACGGTAAGTTAGTCACTGATTTTATTTGGCAAAACTTTATTGTTAACACACCTAAAAATACAATGGTTAGGCATGTTAATTATACTGAAAACCCCTTTATATCTAATACAATGCTTGAAGCGATTGACGAATTAAAACAAAAAGACTTCGAACGATATGAGCATATCTATTTAGGTAAACCATTATCAGATGATGACCAGGTTATTATTAAACGTTCTTGGATCGATGCTGCCATTGATTTTCATCTAAAATATGACGGTGAGATGAGAGGCGCGAAAGTATCGGGTTATGATGTAGCGGATTCAGGCGAAGATAAAAATGCGGTAACAATTGCCGATGGCTCAATAATAATAGACTGTTATGAATGGAAAGGCGGAGAGAATGAGCTTAAAAAATCCGCTGATAGGGTTAGAATTGAAGCTATTAGATATAACACTCACGTTATTTATGACTCTATTGGGGTTGGTGCTCACACTGGTAGCACTTTTCAGGGCGCTGACTTTTATAATTTCAGCGGTTTTAACGCTGGCGGTAAGGTACAAAAACCACTTAAAAAATACAACGGTGTTAAACAAAAAGAATATTTCAGCAATGTTAAGGCTCAGGCATGGTGGTTAGTCGCTGATAGATTGCGTAATACCTATGACTATCTACATAATGGCAATAAAAACTATCAAGCGGATGAGCTTATCAGTATTAGTTCAAAGATTGATAGTTTGGAAGCATTAACGAGTGAGTTAACAACACCACGACGCGATTTTGATAAAGCAGGACGCGTAAAAGTGGAAAGCAAGGACGATTTAAAGAAACGTGATATAATGTCACCAAACTTAGCAGATGCGTTCATTATGGCTTGTAGCATTAGTCTGGTTAACGGTAACAGAGCAACTAATTTAGATTTTACAGGATTTTAAAATGCCAATTAATACAGTATATAACGGCTATCATGAAGCAGTTCACAAAATAGCAAGAGTACGCGATTTTGCAGAAGGCTCTGATGCTGTAAAAGATAAAGGCGAAACGTATCTGCCTAAACTCAGTGGTCAATCGGTTGATGAGTATGACAACTATAAAACACGTGGGTATTTAATCCCAGCGGTATCGCCTACAGCAAGAGCGGTTAAAGGCTCTATTATGCGTAGACCGCCAATGTTTAACCCTAAAGGCGCTGACTATCTACTATCAGATTTTGATGGCTCAGGTGTTACGGTTAATGAATTTGTCGGTGATATGATAACTGAGTTGTTATACGCTGGCGGCATAGGGTATTTAATCGAGTTTGCAGATAAGCCGTATGCTAAAAGCTATACGCGCGAAAATATTATTAATTTTAGTTCTGATTATATTATTCTTTCACAAGAATATACTGTGCAAGACCCTAAAGATAAATATATACAGGAAACACTTGTTGAGTATTTAGAATTAACATTCGACGAGAACGGTAATTACATTCAGAACCTTTGGCGTGAAGAAGGTAAGAAATACGTTATTGTTGAAACGACTACGCCAACAAATAGAGGTGAGGCACTAAAAGAAATACCTTTCGTTTATTCAAGTGTGGGTAAAACCGGTATAAAAGATACGGACCCAATTTTATTGCATCTTGCTAACGTTAACCATGACCAGTATTTACTTTCTACTGACCACCGTCACGGACTACACTGGACCGCATTACCGACAATGTTCTTATTCGGTGATTTACGCGACGAGAACGGCAACAAGAAACAAATTAAAGTCGGCGCCGGTACAGCTAATCATATTGATGATGAAGCAGCACGCGTTGAGCTGTTAGAATTTAGCGGTCAAGGCTTAGGCGCTATCAAGTCGGCTGTAGATGATGATATTTCAACAATGGCTAGTATTGGCGCTAAGATGTTAACGAATGAATCAGGTGGTGTAAAGGCTGCTGAGACTGCTCGTATTGATGCGTCAAGCGAAACAGCAACACTATCTATTATTGCTAACAGTGTGGATTCAGCAATGAGTAGTATCTTATTGTTTATCACTAATTGGTTAAACATTAGTGAAATAGAGTTTCAAGTTAACAGAGATTTCATTGATGTTAAACTCGATCCACAAGCACTAACAGCATTGCTTCAAACGTGGCAATCGGGCGGCATTAGCTTAAACAGCTTCCTTTATCAGCTTGAAAAAGGTGAATTACTACCGCCTAAAATAACCGCAGAAGATGAAGCTGACAGAATAGAGACTACAGGGGTTGATTTTGAAGAAGATACGCAACTTCCAGTGTAAAAGCGGCGTTATATTCGAGCGCCTTATTAATGATAAAGCGCTTAATGTAAAATGTGATTGCGGAGAGATGGCTATCAGAACCATCTCAGCCGCTCGTTATTTTTCTAACACTACAGGAAAAAGCCCCAGTGCCAAATCCTATTGATGTATATTCAAGACACGCCCACTATTTAGAGCAGTACTATAATGGTCAAGCTGATAAGGTTATTCCGTATTTAAACAGAATAGCTAAACGCTTGCGCCTTGAATTAACTAAAACCAATACGGTAACGTCTCAGGCTAGAATTGAAAAGCTATTAGTTTTTACTGAGAAAATGGTAAGCGCTGAGTTGTCAGGTTTTACGGATGAGTTCAGCGACCAGATAGAAATGTTTGCAGAATCAGAAGCAACATTTACTGTTAATTTGTTAGATGAGCAGCCAGATATATTTAACGCTGTTTTACCTGCACCAACACAACTAAACGCTGCTGTAGCTGCAAGACCTTTTAATAATAGACTGTTAAAAGATTATTTAGGCTCATTCAGTAAAGACCAAGCGCGAATGGTTAAAGATGCTGTTAGCATGGGATTTTTTGAGGGTAAAACAACGGGCGAAATTGTTCGGGGTATTATCGGCACTAAATCACAAAACTATAAGAACGGTATTTTAAACGTATCGCGTACAAGCGCCGAGCGTATGGTTAGAACAGCGTTAAGTCATACGTCAGCGGTAGCTAGAAATAAAACCTTTAAAGATAATAGCGACCTTATCCCCTACTATGAATGGGTATCTACACTTGATGGACGCACGAGTTCAATTTGTCGTAGCCGAGACGGTAAAGTATGGAAAGTTGATAAAGGTCCACTTCCACCAGCACATTTAAATTGTCGGTCAACCACTAGCCCATTATTTAAAAGTGATGTAAAAGTAGACGGTAAAAAGCTTATAAAATTAGACCAAGGTGGAACGCGTGCGAGTATCGACGGGCAAGTATCGGCTGATTTGAATTATAATGATTGGTTAAAGAAACAATCTAAAAGCTTTCAGGTTGATGTGCTTGGCAAGGATAAAGCTGAGCTATTCCGCAAAGGTGGAATCACAATGGATAAATTTGTTAATGATAAAGGCATGATGCTGACACTTGACGAGTTAAAAGTTAAATATCCAACATCATGGTCTAAAGCTGAGTTATAACTTATTTTTATTAACAACAAAACAATGATAAAATACAACCGAAAACTAACGTCTACAGCGTAGACACCAATAAACCCAGAGGGTTAAAACAATGGCTAAATTACAATTCAAGTTAGACAAAGAAGCATTTACAGCACTAAACGTAGTTGAACAATCTTTTTATGCAATATCAGGTGATGGTTATCAGCTTGATGTCGAAGGCGCGACAGATAAAACAAAACTTGACGAATTCAGAGCGAGCAATGTCGACTTACTAAAGCAACAAGAAGCCTTCAAAGGCGTAGACTTGGAAAAGTATCGCAAGCTAGAAGAACAAGAGCGCAAACTCAGAGACAAAGAGTTAATCGACAAAGGTGAATTTGATACTTTAGTGTTAGAGCGCACTAACTCAATGAGTTCTGATTATCAAGCTAAGATTGACGCGTTAACGGGTCAGTTAAACGATAGCTCAAGCCAACACAATACGCTTATATCTAAATATGAGATTGAAGGCGCTGCGGCTAAAGCTTTTGGTGAACATAAAATCTCACCTGATGCCTACGATGCAGTATTATCTCAAATCAAATCAAAGTTTAGTATTGATAACGGTAAAGTTGTTGCCAAAGAAGGTGACAATATTTTAATTGGTGCTGACGGGAATTTAACGGTTAGCGAGTTTGTTGCAAGCCAACCTGAGATATTTAAAATCGCATCAAGTGGTGGCAATGGTCAAGGTAATGACAACAATAACAATGCAAGCAACGGTACAGCCAAGCGTGATGCTTACGCTAAATTGTTAGGTTAGTTTACAATGAGCTAATACGTGATATAATTAATCGTATTAGCTCAGTGAGCTTTTAACAATCCAATCAATCCAAATACAGCAGTGCTGTGATATACAAATATCATGGCATTTTTTATGCCTTGAACTTAAACAAACAAAAGGTATAAAATTATGAGCACGCAAACATTAGCAGAAGCAAAAAAATTCATTAACAACGAAATCGTTGCAGGTGTTGTTGAAGACATCATCACTACTAACCCAATTTGGGGCGCTATGCCTTGGACTGGTTACGCTGGTCAAGCAATTTTAGTTAACCGTGAAGACACTTTAGGTGATGCACAGCATTTAGCTATCGGCGGAACTATCACGGCAAAAGCTGCATCAACTGCAATCCAAACTCCATTTACTGCTGTATCAACTATTGGTGATGCTGAAATGAATGGCTTAGTACAAGCACAATCATTATCAGGTGGTGTTGATCAGTTAATGGCAGAAGTATCAAGCAAAGCTAAATCAGTTGGTCGTTTACTACAAGCAGGTATGGCTTCTGGTACTGGTACTAGCCCACAACTACATTCTTATCATACGCTTACAGATGCTAGCCAGTATACAACTGCTTCTGTGGCACAAGGTTTATCTTTCGAATTGTTAGACGAATTACTTGATTTAGTTAAAGCTAAAGATGGCGAAGTTGATTATCTAATCGCTAACGGTAAGCAATTGCGCAAGTATCGCACACTAGTTCGTGCTTTAGGTGGTGTAAATGAGACTATGGCTTTCGATATGGGTAACGGTCGCACTCGAAACGTTGATGTTTATAATGGTGTGCCAATTTTTCAGAACGATTACATCGGTTCAACTGAAACCGCAAACGGTGCAGCCCTTGTTGGCGGCGCATTAAGCAGCGTCTACGCAGGGTGCTTTGATGATGGTTCGATGAAAATCGGTCAATCAATGATTCATCCTGACGGCATCCCAGTAGGTATTCAAGTTGACCAAGTTGGCCTTGCTGAATCTAAAGATGAAAGTATCACTCGCGTTAAGTCTTACAGCAACTTTGTAAACTTTAACCGTCGCGGTCTTGCACGTCTTACTTCATTAACTTAATAATTATTAAGTAAGTATTTAAAAGCCATTCTAACGAGTGGCTTTTATAATATTTATTAGGGGTTAATCATGAAAGTAGAATTAAAAAGCAAAGCAGCTAATTGTCGTCAATACGGTTTAGAATTTGATTGTGAAGGCGTTGCTGA
>Ga0307984_1000128_pt1 | contig 30611 bp, 16 predicted proteins | sample EllFjometageno78_FD_203169 | JGI IMG/M metagenome (GOLD analysis project Ga0307984, IMG submission 203169) | Marine microbial communities from Ellis Fjord, Antarctic Ocean - #78 | ecosystem: Environmental > Aquatic > Marine > Unclassified | place: Southern Ocean | collected 2014-10-09
TTAACTCGCTGTCAGAATAAGATGCACGCATAACTCTACACTTTTAGATCAAAATGGCCAGTTGAACCGGCTTTTGAAGGATTAATTAGAGTAGAAGTGTATCTATACGTTTTTGTTTTTCTGATTTAACTACACTCAATATACGATTTTATTTCATATTAACAAATCCAAAAGTACCTTTAACGTGTTAAAAAGTATTAAACCGCATTTCATGGAGATCATCATTAGGGGGGCACGAATGCACAATCTGAAGAATGTAGATGTTCGTATTCCTAAGAAAAAACTCACTGTCATCACCGGTCTCAGTGGCTCTGGAAAGAGTTCTCTCGCTTTTGATACGCTGTATGCAGAAGGCCAAAGGCGGTACGTCGAATCCCTCTCCTCCTATGCCAGACAATTTCTGGGACGCCTCGACAAACCAGATGTTGATTCAATACAGGGACTCTCCCCTGCAATCGCGATTGAGCAAAGATCTGCTTCGGGCGGACCTCGAAGTACTGTGGGAACGAGAACAGAGGTTCACGATTATTTACGCATGCTCTATGCGCGAATAGGAAAAACATACAGTCCTGTTTCTGGAGAGCTTGTGAAAAGAGATCGCCCTACAGAAATCATTGACAAAATCTTCGAACTGAAGGACGACCGACGGTTTATGGTGGTCGCTCCAATCCTTGAGAAAGAAGACAGAACACGAGAAAAACACCTCGAGCTTCTACGTCAACAAGGATTCTCAAGGGTGCTCACAAAGAGAGGGCCTGTCTTAATTGACGAACTCCTTGAAAAAAACCAGGCTGAAGAAGTCAATGAAAGCAGTTTGCAAATTGTCATCGACAGGATGTCGGTGTCAGCTGCAAAGGAAGAGATGTCGCGGTTGGCAGATTCTCTTGAAATCGCCTTTTTTGAGGGAAATGGAGATTGTTCCGTTGTTTTTTCTGAGGAGAACGAAGTCTGGGCATTTAACAATCGATTTGACCGAGATGGGATCACATTCTCTGAACCTAGTCCAGATTTATTTAGCTTCAACAGTCCTGTAGGAGCTTGTCCGACCTGTGAGGGGTTTGGAAGTACATTGGGGATCGATCCAAACAAAGTGGTTCCAGATGCGTCAAAAAGCATCTACGAAGACGCCATCGCACCATGGCAAAGCGACAGCATGAAGAAATGGAAGGAGAATTTAATCTTAGGGGCTGAAGAAGCTGACATTAATATTCACACCCCATGGCATGAATTAAGCAATGAAGAGGTGGCAAGGGTTTGGTCTGGAACCAAGAGTTTTAAAGGAATCAACAAGTTCTTTGAGGTTGTTGTGAGAAAGGGATACAAAATTCAGTACCGCGTTTTACTCAGTCGTTATAGAGGTCGGGCGATTTGTACGGAATGCAATGGCGCTCGGATTCGGAAAGAAGCGTCCTATGTGCTGATCGATGAAGTTCCTGTCACCGATATTCTTAATTGGCAAGTAAGCAAGGTCCTCACACATATCCAAAACATCAAACTGAGTCAAAACGATGCACTCATCGCAAAACGAATCATTCGCGAGATCACGGAACGACTTGAATGCCTTTGCGACTTAGGGCTGGGGTATCTAACACTCCTGAGGGCGAGTCCCACATTAAGTGGCGGCGAAAGCCAAAGAATAGGCCTAAGCACCTGCCTAGGCAGTTCTCTTGTAGGAAGCACATACGTTCTCGATGAACCCAGCATAGGACTTCACCCCCACGACACAAAACGACTAATCTCCGTGCTTTTCGGTTTAAGAGATCAAGGGAACACCGTCGTTGTTGTTGAGCATGATGAGGATATCATGATCGCTGCAGATCACCTTGTGGACATGGGGCCCATGGCTGGAACGTTCGGTGGTGAAGTTGTGTTTTCTGGCAACCACAAAGAACTTGGGGAATTGCCGGAAGAACATGAATCATTGACAGCGGCTTACCTCACAAAAAGAATACGCATCGAAGCACCTCCTGAACGACGTGTCCTCAAAGACAAACTGACCATTTTAGGAGCAAGAGCAAACAATCTGAAGGGATTTAACGTCGACATACCTCTGAGGGGTTTGGTCGCAGTTACGGGTGTCAGTGGATCAGGCAAAAGCACCTTAATCACAGACATTCTTGTGCCTGCATTAAAAGCCAAACTAGAAAACCTGTCTCCTTTTAAAGCAGGATTTACCGCGTTAGAAGGTGACATAAACACCATCAGCTCTCTTGAATTTATCAATCAAAACCCCATCGGCAAATCCTCTCGGTCTTGCCCTGTAACCTATGTCAAAGCATTCGATGAAATCCGGACGCTTCTAAGCAACACATCCCACGCAAAAGCGAAAGGTTTTAAACCCTCTCATTTCAGTTTCAATGTGGCTGGTGGCAGATGTGAAGTTTGCGAAGGAGAAGGTGTGATTACGGTCGGAATGCAATTCATGGCAGACCTGAAGCTCAAATGCGAAAGCTGCAGTGGGAAACGCTACAGTGAGGAAGTCCTGGAAGTCACCTGGAATGGCAAAAACATCCACGAAATTCTCAGCATGACTGTGGAGGATTCAATCCTGTTCTTTGCCGAAGAAAGAGGCAGCAAAACCACCGCAAGTGAACGCAGACTCACCACCAAACTACAACCCCTTTTTGATGTAGGCCTCGGATATGTTTCTCTGGGACAGGGCTCCAATACACTGAGTGGTGGTGAAGCACAGCGAATTAAACTTGCAACATTCTTATCTCGTGGTGACAAACAGGGGCATACACTGTTTGTTTTCGATGAGCCCACCACAGGACTTCATGTCCATGATGTATCTAAGCTTCTTGAATCCTTTACACGCCTGATCAATCAGGGACATTCTATTGTTGTCATAGAACACCAAATGGATGTGATCAAGTCAGCTGATTACGTAATCGATCTAGGCCCAGAAGGCGGAGAAGCAGGTGGCTCCCTCCTATTTACAGGCACACCTGAAGAATTGGCGAAATGTAAGGAGTCCATTACTGGACAACACTTGGCACTTTAACGAACTCTTCAACGCGACACTTTAACCTGCTACGAATACGATACCTTCAGCTTTGATTTGCTCACCCCCACTCTCTAGCACGTCATTCTTCATCACTGCTTTTGTTCGACCATGAAGGTTAATCACACCGTTAATTTCACCTTCAGTTGTGAGTTGCATAAGAAGGATTCTTTTTGAAGAACCGGCCATACTTTGACGTTTGTCAGGAGTCACAAACCAAGCTCCGTTGTTTGTTTCTAGCTTCCCTCCTGATGTTTCAAATTCTCCGAACTCCATAATAAAGCCTGAAAGCGAATTCATGTAATTGTCCTCTGAACCTATCGTAACCCAACTGTCGTAGGCCAACTCAGGATTTACTGAGAGATCATAACGTTGGATATCTGTCGACAAAGGACCTCCCTTTGGATGCTGATAAAATGGCTTCGTGGATGTAATAGACAACAATGCCGAAGATTCGCCATAAATTGCATCTAGAATATCTCCTTCGTTCTCAACAACAGCATAGACACGGAATGTTTTTCCGGGAACTTTGCCTTCGTTGTCTATTTCGTCTACTTCGAGTCTTAAAAACTGAGCGCTTAATGGAGCAACCATTAATGTCATCAGTACAGCTGTAAATAGTATAGTAATACGGTTCATATCAATGATAATTCGTGAATAATATCTTCGTTTGTGTGTTTTGCAGACATAAGGTAATCAAATCTAGTGCCAAATATAAAATTCTACTTAACCAATCTTCTTTTTTCGAGGATTCTTCTAGAGCCTAGTGACCCCTGATTAAACCCTCTCTTATGCGCCAATATGTAAGTGAGATTAATCTCGTGAGAGTGTTGACTTAACAGGTTGGCGCCTGTAGAAATATCATAGGCGTATGAAAACCCAATACTGGCGAATTCAATCCCAGCGGAAACAGTGACAGCATCCCCCATCCTTAATCCTAAGCCACCCCAGTACAATGCCTGGTAAAACTTATAAATCACACGAGAATGAATGTCAATTTGCGCAGGGGTAACTTCTGTGAGACGAAGCATACCTGAAGTTTGGACTGACATCTCATTCGTTACATCAGTCGTATAGCTGCCCATAAATCTGTAGTGACGAATGTGCTGATTCAGGTCATTTTCAACACCTATCAGTCCGAGTTTGTCTTGGAAAAGATTTGAAACAGCAATCCCGAAAAAATAATCAGACCCATAGATCATCATTCCAGTAGATGCATCCACTCCGAAAGTCGTTTCTAAGGAACCATTGAGTGCCGGATCGTCCTGATCCCAAACATTCAAATCACTGCTGTCAAACCCAAACTGGGTGCCCTGTAAAGAAAGACCAAAGGAAACAGCATCTGAATTGGGAAGGCGCAATTGATACGACCCGGTAAGTTCAACACCGGTTTGAGAAACGGCACCACCCATGTCGTCATTGTATACAATGATCCCACCTCCAATTTGGTTTGGGAATGAGCTATGAGCACTAAATACAGTGGTCGTAGGAGCTCCGTCAAAACCTGCCCACTGATGGCGATATGAAGAACCGAATACTGTGGCAGGTTCTGTACCTGCGACCGCAGGGTTGATCAGAAAAGAATTTACGGGAAAAGAAGTCCTTCTAAATCGCTGCTGCGCTTGAAGCGGAGCGGCAAAAATAAAAATCCAAAATGAGGCAATGAGTAGTCGTGTCATCGTTTCAGTATTTAAGAGATACCGTACCCGTAATCGGTGGGTCGTATGGGTTCAACTCAATCGTATAATAATAGTCTGCTACAGGGAGACGTTGATCGTTGAATCGACCATCCCAATGCACATCCCCTTCATCTGAGAAGAATAACAATTGTCCCCATCTGTTATATACTTTAACTTCAGATTGAGGAAAGTCTAACAAACCTCCTACGATCCATTCATCATTGTATCCATCTCCATTTGGTGTAAGCGCATCTGCGATGAAAAGACAACCTTCTATATGCGTTATCGCTTCCGAAACAGTTAGATTACAGCCAATTGCATCCGTTACTGTGACTGTGTAAGTATCTTCCGTGAGTCCAATTGCGGTCGCCGAAGTTTGATCAAAAGGATCGCTCCATAAGTAAGTAAAAGGAAAATCTCCTCCATCAATGGATACAGTAATCGTTCCATCCTCAGCGTTCCAACAAGTTACAGGAGAAGGGAAAGTGGTTAAAATCATATCTGTAATGATTGCAACGTCAATAGAGAATGTATCCGTAATCTGACATCCCAAAACATCTGTAACAATGGCCGTATAGGTCATTTCACTAAGGTTGTTGAGGTTTGCTACGTTGCCCAATGTATCTGTGACCATCCAAGTAAGCTCTCCCGTTCCTCCAGCAGGAAATATATCTGCAGACCCATTGCTCATGCCTGTACAAGTTGCTGAAGTCGTCGAAATCAGGAATTCAAGTGGTGGAGGTGCATCGATGAGGAAAGGTTCAGTTGTAAGACAACCGTTGTCATCAATAATTGACGCAACATATTCCGAAGCACAAAGACTGTCTTGGCTTGAAGCAATCAATCCGCTTAATGCATCTGTAATTTCAAGGGTTAAAACGCCCGTACCTCCAAAATAAAGCAAGTCTACTGCCCCGTTACAATCACTCCCACAAGTAATGGGTGCTGCAGAAACAATCTGAAGTGTAATGTCATCTGGCTCCAAAACTTCGATCACCTCAGTTCCTGTTGAGCAGTCAAAAATGTCAATGATTTGCACATTGTAATTGCCTGGAACAAGTCCTTGGACTGTGTCTGGGAGAAGAAGTGTATCTGAGTTTACAACGATAAATAAATCTCCCGAACCACCAGAAGCTTCTGCACCAATAGATCCATTGGCATTTCCTTGGCAATCAATATCGCTTGTTGTGATAAGAGCCTCGATCGGCAAAGGACAATTCACGAATAAAACGGTATCTAAAGAGCACCCTTCTGAATCATTTATAGAAAATGTAAACGATCCGTCTCCATCTTGGCAAACCAAATCGGTCCAACATTCATTTGCCCCACCCACTGAAGCGACATCTGAACCGACAGGGTCTAGCACTGATATGAACAGGTCTCCAGAACCACCAGATGCTCCTGGAGCTAGAAGACATACTGTTGCATCACCTTCTCCAAAGCAGTCATTGTCAGAAACAAGCTCGAAATCAGCCATGATAGGACCAGGTGCTGTTACAGCAAAGGAGGTCGTATCAATACATGTAAATTCATCCATGATGACCATTGAATAATTTCCGGGCGACAAGTCATCGAAAGAAGAACTGCCCTGAGGCCCGACGATCACCTCTCCTCCTTGGTCTAAAAGAACATATGTCGCAAGAGAGGGGTCACCTACACCTAAGAACTCTACTTCTACTGTAGAAGAACCACCAGCACAAGGAAGAACCGCGCCACTCACTGTCGCATCCTGCGAAATATATGGTTCGCATGGGTTGGAAATACAGGTTTGGACTGTCGGCTCATAGAATTGAGGGTTTGCTTGCACTCCTTCTACAAAGACGTGAAAGCTTGCTCCCAAACACCAATCACCACAAGTTGTTACTTGCGCTATTAAAATCCGCAAATCAGTTCCGGCAACAGCATTGACGGGCGAAGACAAAACAAAGAGTGCGCCATCAGAGATTGAACTAGAACAGATGTCGGAACCATCAGGAAGGTCAATTGATTGTGGGATGTCACCCGGCGCATCGCTGCTTTCCATTCCTATTGTCCAATAGGAGTCATATTGCCACAACGGAAAAGCATCCCAAAAAAAGCTTGAGTTAGACGCATCCATCAAAACACTCGTGGTAACAGGGTTAAAACAACCACAAGGAGCATCGATTTCCATTGGGATCGTACCTAGGACTGCAACATCTGAATAGATTGCACTCAATACATCCGTTGTATTGGTGAACTCGGCGTAAACTTTGTAGGTTACATAACCATCCAAAGTCCCCAATGGATCAAACGTATCTTCTGGAGAAGGCGTGTTAGGTCCGTAGAATGCAGTATCGACTTCAATAGTGATACCCGTCATCTGGGCGTTTGTCGTAGAAACAAACATCACAGCAAACCCTATAATTAAGAGGCGAAAATTCATGCAAGTAGTAGAAATATTCAAAGTAAAAATCGTAATCAATTCAAGACCGCAAATTAACGGATTTCACCTAATAAAGACCTAAAACCTGTCACCTAATTTTTTTGAGAGAAACATTTGGTTCAAAAAAGAGGTCGCAAATTGCAGCATTCCATGTTTAGAACGAATAAAAAGACAAGCATGACAACTCGTTCAATTTCATGAATGGAGTCCGATTACGCCGTCTTACACCCTCTGTAACTGAGGATATATAGCCTGTGATGAATACATTGAAGGGATTGACAAACTTGAGTGTGTGACCTGTCAGCTATGGCTTAATTTCGCATTGAAATTCTAGCTATGGAAGTAAAACAACCTTATAGACCTAAAAATAAAATCCGAATCGTCTCGGCAGCAAGTTTATTTGACGGCCATGACGCAGCGATTAACATCATGCGCCGTATTATTCAACGTACTGGTTGTGAGGTAATACACCTTGGTCATGACAGAAGTGTGGATGAAGTTGTGACAACGGCGATACAGGAAGATGCACAAGCAATCGCAATGACATCTTATCAAGGAGGTCACAACGAGTACTTTAAATACATGAAGGATTTGCTTGACGAGCGTGGCGCTGGGCATATTAAGATCTTTGGAGGAGGAGGAGGAACAATTCTCCCAAGTGAGATCGCTGCTTTACAAGAATATGGGATTACACGAATCTACCACCCTGATGACGGAAGAGAGATGGGACTCCAAGGGATGATCAATGACCTGGTTGAAAAATCTGATTATGAAACAGTGCCTTCCATAGAGGATTTAGACGGCGCCATTGAACGATTGGGGGAAAGGAACATTCGTGACATCGCACGGACGATCACTGCCGCTGAGAACGATGCCGAATCCTTCTCAAAAGCATTCGAAAGTGTATACCCAGAATTACCCAAAGTACCCGTCCTAGGCATTACAGGTACAGGTGGGTCTGGGAAATCATCCATGGTGGATGAACTCGTACGTCGTTTCTTGGCTGATTTTCCTGAGAAACGTATCGCATTGGTCTCTGTAGACCCTTCCAAACGCAAAACTGGAGGTGCGTTACTGGGGGATCGGATCCGAATGAACTCGATTCACAACGAAAGAGTATACATGCGTTCTCTGGCGACACGTCAGTCAAACCTAGCCTTGTCAAAGCATGTTGCTGAGGCATTAAATGTATTGAAAGCTGCTGAATTTGACTTGATTGTTCTTGAAACTTCGGGGATAGGCCAAAGCGACACCGAAATCATGGAGCATAGCGATGTAGCGCTATATATTATGACTCCTGAGTTTGGTGCTGCGACACAACTCGAGAAGATTGACATGCTGGACTTTGCAGATGTCGTCGCCATCAACAAATCAGACAAACGTGGCGCACAGGATGCACTTAGAGATGTTCGGAAGCAATTCAAACGCAACCACGACCTCTGGGAAGCCAAAGATGATGAGCTGCCTATCATTGCGACGATTGCTAGTCAATTCAACGATCCAGGCACAAATTTTCTATACGAAACTCTGATGAAGGAGCTCGTTAAAAAATCCGGAACGGCACTCGCATCTTCAACGAAAGAAACTGGACTCGTGAGTCAAAGCGAGAAAGTGTTTATTATCCCACCTTCTAGAGTGAGATACTTAAGTGAAATTGCAGAAGCAAATAGATCTTACGACAAATGGGCGGCAAAACAAGCAAGTATTGCAGGAAGAGTGCAAGCTTTACAGAAGGCCGCCGATGAATTCACTTTGGATGAATCGACCAAATCCGCAGTATCTGCAAAGGCGGATGAGGTCCAACTGGAGCTTGATCATAAAATGATGTCCTGGCTAGAAGGTTGGCCTGCATTGAAAGCGCGTTATAAAGAGGACACCTTCAGCTATGAGGTGAGGGGAAAGGAAATTAACATCCTTACAAAGCAAACGTCTCTTTCGAACAAAAGCATTTCAAAAGTCGCCCTCCCCTCTTTCACTGGATGGAGTGATTTGGTTAAATACGCCACGCAAGAAAATCTTCCTGGATCCTTTCCATACACTGCTGGAATTTATCCTTTCAAGAGAACTGGTGAAGATCCTACGAGAATGTTCGCTGGAGAAGGCGGACCAGAAAGAACGAACAAGCGATTCCATTACGTCTCATTCGGAATGCCTGCAAAAAGACTTTCAACGGCATTCGACTCAGTCACTTTATACGGCAGTGATCCTGATTTAAGGCCCGACATCTATGGAAAAGTCGGAAATGCTGGAGTGAGTATTTGTTGCCTAGACGATGCAAAGAAGCTTTATAGTGGGTTCGATCTATGCTCTGCAAAGACGAGCGTTTCTATGACCATAAATGGTCCGGCTCCCATGGTACTTGCATTCTTCTTAAATGCTGCGATAGACCAAACCTGCGAGAAGTACATCGCAGAACACGCGCTCGAATCAGATGTTGAAAAAGTACTCAAAGCGAAATGGGACGACCAGGGATTGGTGCGTCCACATTACGAGGGAGCGCTGCCAGAAGGCAACAATGGTCTGGGTTTAATGTTGCTCGGGTGTACTGGAGATGAGATTCTAGATAAGGACACCTATGCCGTACTTAAAAAACAAGCATTAACTTCTGTAAGAGGAACTGTTCAAGCAGATATTCTCAAAGAAGATCAAGCCCAAAACACGTGTATCTTTTCGACGGAGTTCGCGCTCAGATTGATGGGCGATGTGCAGCAGTATTTTATCGATAAAAAGGTGCGCAATTTTTATTCGGTATCTATCAGTGGCTACCACATCGCAGAAGCCGGCGCAAACCCAATCACCCAGCTCGCATTTACACTGTCTAATGGATTTACTTACATAGAATACTATTTAAGCCGAGGGATGGACATCGATGCGTTTGGCCCCAATCTCAGCTTCTTTTTCTCTAACGGGGTAGACCCCGAATATGCAGTGATAGGAAGAGTGGCGAGAAGGATTTGGGCCAAAGCAATGAGAGAGAAATACGGCGCCTCCCCTCGCGCTCAAATGCTCAAATACCACATACAAACTTCGGGCAGATCTCTGCACGCACAGGAGATAGATTTCAATGACATCCGCACAACATTACAAGCATTGTATGCGATTTACGACAACTGTAATTCACTCCACACCAACGCATATGACGAGGCGATTACAACTCCTACAGAAGAGTCTGTGAGGCGCGCAATGGCGATACAACTCATCATCAACAAAGAACTTGGGTTGGCCATGAATGAAAACCCAATGCAGGGATCATTTGTGATTGAGGAACTCACGGACCTTGTAGAGGAGGCCGTTCTTTTAGAGTTTGACCAAATTACCGAGCGCGGAGGAGTGTTGGGCGCCATGGAAACCATGTACCAACGGTCACGAATTCAAGAGGAATCACTTCACTACGAAACCCTGAAACACTCTGGCGAATATGAAATCATAGGGGTGAATACTTTCTTAAGCAAAGATGGTTCCCCAACCATCATTCCTGAAGAGGTCATACGAGCTACTGAAGATGAGAAAAAGGTTCAGCTTATCAATCTAAAAGCACTGCACACAGCCATGAGCGGTTGTTCCGCTGATGCAATCCATCAAGTTCAAGAAGCTGCTGTTTCAGGCGGAAACATTTTTGAAGAACTTATTGAAGCAAGCAAAGTCGCTTCATTGGGTCAAATTACAGACGCAATGTTCCATGTGGGAGGGGCATATCGTCGCAACATGTAGTCTTTAGAGTTCCTGTCATCTTGACGTGGCTTTTTTCCTGAATATCAAGATGTGCCAAACATCACAGAACCTTTGGCATTTGCTTCATTTAGTAAAACATTGCCAGAGTGGGCGCTTTTATCGTGTTGCTTTTTGCCCACATTACGGGGAGTCTACTCGCGGTATTTGTTGCGACAAGTTTGTCAGGACACTCGCGACCTACTCCGGCTATTGCAGTAGGAGGCCTCATGCTCGCGGGAGGGATCCGAAATCTCATTTTAATCCCTCACCCTGTTTGGCACCAAATAAGTGAAGCAATCATCTATTTGCCAGCCGTATTCTTAGGGTATATACTGTCTTTAAAAGTCAGGCAAATGATTACCGCACCACAGTCACACAACCTGTAAAGGTTGATGAACTTAAATCGTGAGAACCTAGTGCGGTCACTGTATACATGTAGACCCCATCTGGTACAAAATGATTTCCTCCCTCATTGGTGTTTTGACCAAACCAAGGAGTCTCAGGATTCGTGGTATCAAACACAACCTCTCCCCACCGATTCAAAACAGTAAATCTGTATTGATCAGCCGTGAAGCCTTCGCCCAAAGGAAGGAAGCTGTCATTTACGCCATCATTGTCAGGTGTAAAAGCGTTGGGGATAAACAAACTGAATTCCACTTCTTTAAATAACGCCACAACACTTTCAAAAGGAACACCTTCAAGATTTAAAGCCATTTCAGGATTCCTGTCGTTTGGAGAAGGTTCTGTTTCTTGCACAATCCATCTGTCAAACTCCCATTGATCCGCTTCAATGGCTCTAAAAATAAGGGGACCATCTGTGACCAAACCACTTGTCCAATAATCATCTACATAGGCTGTATTGTATATAGAAACAGCGCCAGCTTGTGACGGCTGTACCTCCACCTCTAGTTCTGTATGCTCAATGTAAGTGAAGTTCGCAGTCACAACTCCAGGCAAAGCGATTTCCAAATTGGCATTTGATGCATTCATGTCGGGACTGACAACATTCTCTATAGGCGTTGATGACCAATGCGAAAACTGCCACCACTGACCGCTACTTACAGCTTGTATAGTGTGACCGCTCACAGTGAGAGATTCCGTTGAGGGATATGAATCGATAGAAACGCCATCCAAGACGATGCCTCCAGACCCAATCGGCTCAACATTAAACACCACATCTTCTGGAGGAACTGGGATTCCAAAATGGGCGATCACCGACAAGTCTCCGGACAAATCTAAGGTCCACAATACATCTGTAGGGTCTGTTAAAACTGCTGTTCCAGAGACGATCTCCCAGTATAAAAACGCTACGCCATAATTTTCTTCAGCTGTTAATGTTACAGGGATCTCTTCAAAATAGAAACCACTGAATGGACTCATCGCAGGCAAAATATCAACAGAATTGATTTCTACATCTCCCATACCGACAATTTCGACGGTCAGTGTCACAGGTGTAATGTCATAACAATCCTCCATTCCAGACATAAGCTCTGATTCACATCTTTCATCAATGAAATCCCTCAACTGTTGAAGCTCTACTTCCCATCCTGCAACATCCCCGCCCCATCTGGCACATTGTCTCGGCATTTCTGGCTCGATCACTAACACCATGCTGTCTAGAACGGTATGCATGTAATCACACGTGAAGTATGTGTTACCAAGATCTGCCCATCGATTAATGTACGTCGTGAAGAACGTTTCATTTGTCATAAGTGCATTGAGAACAGGGATATGACCCTGCCCACCAACATTCCCCATGGACTCAGGATCGCAGGGATCGGCATCTGAACTTGTGTCAGGAACGCCTGTGTAGTTAATATAGTGACCGAACGTCGCGTCCATGTCCCAAAGCGCATAACGCCATCTTTTTGCGCCTCCATCAGGATGTCTGCCTCTCCACCATGCTGTGTTCCAATTCAGCCAATCCATACACACAACATAGCTGTTTAACACAAAATAATCAATCAAACTCATCGGGTGGAGCTGAGAGATCGCATAGTCATAATTTGCATCCACAGTCATATCCTGACCCGTGACGAAATTTACCAAATCATACCAATCATCACCACTTCCATATTCCTCCCATGTGCCACCCCATGTTTTCAGGAAATCAACAAAATGTCGCGGCTGATCATAATATTCTGTGGTGAAATCCGTGTCGTCTACTTTCTCACGATAGTCGTAAACACCCCAATATTGACCATTTAGGTAAACAATACAACTTTCAGAAGTACGTTCATCCAAACGTAGATCTGCTCTGTGACTTAAGGTGTGTACATATGAATCTCGAATGTGGGCACCGGGCTCAAAAGGGTAATTGTCATTTGCTGCAGCCTTGAAAATGATTCTCTGATATTTATCACGTTGTTTTACTGAGAACAATTGCGCTTCGATGGCATAGTCATACCCCATTTGGTCTCTTGTCACATAATCAAAACCACGCTGTCCATATGCATTGGAATCATTCCCGTGTTCATTGCTGTCACCAGTTGCTTCAACCCTAAACATGCCATTTGACTGAAAGAATTCAACGTGCATCGGCTCATCACCACCACCACCGGGCCAAGCGCCATCCTCTTGATTGTCTCCGCTTACACTGACTACTGCAATCGTATGCGAATCTGCACCAGTGAAATACGTATTTGTTTCAATATAACTTGGAGATTCGTTGCCAGCCAGATCAAGCATATACGCCCTCAACACAGTCGTATTTAAAATATTAATCGTTCCTGTATAAAGTGTACTCCCCGCATTTGGTGCATAACCATCTGTGGTATATCTCACTTCATAACCCGCAGGGACATTGATGAAGATATCTACCCCACCTGCATAGAAGCCGGCTTCGCTACTGAAAACGGGTGTAGGCGCATAACCTGTAGTCATTCCTGCTGCGTTTGATGCCGCTGGTGAAGGGTTTGTACATATCGACCAAACTGCTGCCCCATCAACATCTCTCGCCCAACTGTGATCCGCTTGTGTGGTCCCAAAGTTGGTCACGAAATCATATTGTTCAATGATCGATTCTGATGGATCACTGAATACAATGGATTCACCTGCACATTGATTGATTTTAAAATTTGTATTGAGATTCCCTCCCATATAGAGATTGGTGATTAATTCTCCCTCGCCAGAACACATGACAAGCAGGTAGCCTCCAGCAGGGACAAATGTTCCAGCTGGTATTTCAAATTTATCGGGGTTCAGTGGGTTGTCTGACAGAAAATACCCACCGATATCCTCAGCAACAGCTCCGGGGTTATAGAATTCTATATAATCCTCATTGTCTCCACCTATATTCAGGGAATAGTTGGAGCAAGAAAATTCATTAATCACGACTTGCCCATTCACAGATGTGAAGAGGAAGAACACGCCTACAAAGAGGAGATATTTAGAGCAATTGATTGCGAAGTTTATCATCTTTATTGGATGTCAAATCTGCCACTCATGGGAGAAATTCTATTCCCATAAATAGTAAAGAAATACGCACCAGAACTAAGCTCACCCTTCTCTATAACATGATCTGTCCCATTGACCAACTCACGTCTCACTTCACGCCCGCTAGCATCAAGGATCATAAGAATCAATTCATCTCTCATCGGATTCGAGAACGTAATTTGAGCGCTCGAGGTAATCGGATTTGGCATGACAGAAACAGCCACTGGTGACGTGTTTTGAAGTTCTATTGCACCTACACAACCGTCCACAATATCAATGATCGTGTTTTGGTAAAAACTATTTACAACATCCTCACAATGCAACAAGCAAACATCTTCTTCTGCTGACATCCAGTACAAACGCAGAAGAGGTGTCCATACATAGAATTTCATCATACTCTCACCTTCATAGCTCAAGCCTATCACCTCAGATCCACCAGGAACAAATGAGGGCGTGATTGGATAATTCACGACATCCGCCAAGGAAATCGCCTGAGAAATTTCAATGCCACTAAACGCCAATTGATACCCTACAATACGGTTATTGGGGTTAAGCACATGGATATCTAGATATCCCTGATCCCAATTTATATCTCCAATTTTAAAATGAGTGGTGTCGAAAATATTGATGATCTCATTCACTGGGAAACTACACTTGTCGTGGTAACCTGTACTGTCAGGGTGCGTGTGTGCTTCATTCCAATACTGACAACGAGACATCAGAGCTGCATCGGTGACCGTAATGTTGTCATCCTGATCGATATCCGTACAAGGTAAAACGTCAATGTCATTGCCTAAAATACCCTCAACATAAGATACCGCATCCGTGTATTCTTGAGCACCATTGTCATCTAGATCGCCCAAAAGCGCCTCCCCATTACAATCACCGTTACAATCCGCAGTGGCTTGGCCAAATGGGGTTCCTTCACAATCATCAAATGGTGAGCAATCATCGTAAATATTAACTGCAAGCTCCCCCATACTTCTGTCCAAATTAATACAAACCGCAGCATAGTTATTTGTGTAATCTGTCTCGTCTCTGCCAAGAGCGTCAGGAATAAAGTCCCAATTTGCTCTAACAATTAAAAAATACGTGCCATCAGCCACATCTGTTACATCAATCCACTGACATGACAATCCACTGCTGTAGATGTCTCCACATAACGCAGAGATACCCATGTTGCTACAGCCATACTGACCTGTGCCGCCGTCACTGCATTCAAGATCCATGACACAGAAACCATTCTTGAATCCGATAGGGATATAGGTTCCATCTAATTCAAATAGATCATATTTTGCATATCCTTTGTGGTGCCAGTGGTTGTGGCAGTCCCCAAATTCAAATTGTGGATTTGCACCTGTCGGTTGCCCGATATAATAGTCTAGCTCACCAATGTTTTTAATGTGTGTTGTGAACCTGACGAGTTCACGCGTTCCATATCCATTCAGACAGCCCTCTGAGATATAGCAGTCAGCTTCATTCACCTGCATAAGTTCAGTATGCAAACTATTTACAATGGCTTCTTCAACAACCATTAAATCCGGACCTGTACAAGCTGGATCTCCAGGATAAATACAAGATCCGTTGTCAATTTCTGCCTGTGGGTTGTAATTACAACCTTCAGGATCAGTGCATCCCTGTGGAGCACCAGCAAAAGTGTGAAGCCAACTCCAATCATCCATACATCCGTCTACAGAATACCATCTTATCCAGTAGGTAACTCCAGCTTCAAGAAGCATCGTTTGGCTTGCCTCCTCCTCACATCCACCTTGATTGTCATCGTAATAAATGGTGCCGATGTTTGTGTCATCAAAATTACTCATGCTACAATAATCATACACATAGAGCCTGGTATCGCATCCTGAACCACAACTACTGAAATCATACATTCCAAGAGCATCAGGGGTGAAAGTGTACCAAAAGCTATTGCCTGATTGAGAAATAACATCTCCCTCTTCTGACGGCATACCTAACGCAACTGCATCATTGCACGTTGTTCCTGGAGCACAATCAAAGGAAACTTCATCGCCGTATGAATAATCTCCGCCAGAAGCAATCTCTACGCCATCCAAATAAATCCAGTAACCTCCTGGATCATAAATTCCATCACCATATGAATCGTGAATCTCAAAGAGAAAACAGGGGAATTCGTCCGCCATATCTACACAAAGCGTATCTCCTTCTGATTCGCCGAAAGCAATTTCAGCACCTCCGACACTTAATTCCCAACTAATTTCGTTTGGATAGGCATCTGAAACAATCAAAATGATGATTTCAGTTTCTCCTTCGGCACAATCAGTTTGTGCTGATAAAGTTGAAATGCCAAACAAGGTAAAAGTGACAAACGCCAATGTGTTAAACAGATTCGATTTTCTCGAAAACAACGTTATAAAATTCATAGAGACAGGTTTGCAGGTTTCAATTACACCAATGTTCCTGCAAATTACGAAAGTTCTTGTGGGTTTTTAATGAAAACTGTTAAAACCTACGCATAGGAAGAATCGGTAACAAATTTTCCAAATTCTCAGCATTCGTAAAGCCAGGTGTTGCAATAAGGTCTCCATTTAAATTGACTGAGAACTCAACCTTTGCACCCAAAAATGTGAGAAACTGGTTTGCTGCCCAATACGCCCCTAATTCCCAACCGTTAATTTGGTCGGTATAGTCAGGGATTTCAGATAACAGCATAAGTTCTGAAGGAGATGGCAAAAACCAATCTAACTGACCGCCTCCATTGTAAGAAGACGCAATTAAAGCAGCATAATCCGGAAATTCTAGAGACACATTAACACAGCCTGCATTAAGAATAAGTTGCGTGTTTATTTCTCCCGATCCGATTTCGTCTGTTAATCCATAAATCGCTGACCCAGTACAACCCCAAACTGCAGGTGAGAGCACTTCTGTGGACACTTCAATATACCTCCAGCAATCATAACTTGAGTTATCGAAATCAACGTATTCATAATAACCAAGGTCATAAATGACAATCCCACCGGCAGGACCTATATCTCCCACATTGTATCCATCAACTTCGTTACACGCATCAATATCGTCACAGATGTTGTCACCGTCAGCATCCGCTTCACATGAGCCACCACAAACGCCTAGAGCGTCTAACTGGTTACCATCGCAATCACAAACTCCGTCAGGAATCCCTGATCCGCCACAAGTTCCACACTCATCCAATACGTTTTCGTCGCAATCACAGTCTCCTTCTGGGATACCAGATCCGCCACAAACGCCACACTCATCCAGCACATTTCCAGCACAATCACAAGCTCCGTCAGGAATCCCTGATCCACCACAAACGCCACACTCGTCCAATACGTTTCCATCACAATCACAAGCTCCGTCTTGGGTATAAAAACAAGATGCATCCTCTAAGTCTGCATCTGGGTTGTAATTACAAGCGACAGTGTCTGTACAGCCAGGAATCGCACATAGTGTTGCTAAGCAAGGGAACGTTTCAATCAATATCGTTGCGGCATCCTTCCATTCAGGGAGTCCATTCGTCACAGTTAAAAGTTGACCTTCTAGACCTATAGGAAGGCTGAACCAATCCATTTGACCTACCCCCCCTTCATCTTGATAATTACCATAATACAACATATCCCCTATGGTCGCTTGATTAGAAACAGACCAGGGTTGTCCATACAAAGTTAAAAAAGAGAGCAAATCAGTAAGCTCTATATAAGAGTTGGAGTCAACATCAGGATTATATGGGAAAGCAGGGGATTGAGCATACGACAATGTCGAGCAACAAAGTATCCCTCCCAACAGCAAGGAGCGTAGTAAAGTTTTCATTCAAAGCGCAATATACGGAAGTACACAACATAATCCTAAGAAAAACGAATGAACATAATTATAAAAGTATGTTTACAAGAAGGACAATATGTATATTAGCAAAAACAAATATTGCAATTATGTCACTACACGAAGAGCCTCAACAAAACGAAATAGGTGGACCAGTAACGTTCGCTTTAATCGTTTTTGCAATCGTAATCCTTGCAATCACGTTTCTTGTTTAATCCCCATACAAGAACCTCCTACTTACTCACTGTCCGAATCAATTAAGGTCATCTCATCGACGAGGTGACTTGCTCCTGCATAGTGATCTATGATCCATAGAACGTAACGGATATCTACCATAATGTTCCTGCATCTTGATTCATCGAAATGAATATCGCTCATCGTACTCTCCCAACTTCTGTCAAAGTTAATGCCGACTAGATACCCGTCGCCATTGATCACGGGGCTTCCAGAGTTCCCTCCAGTAGTGTGATTACTCCCTGTGAAACACACCACCAATTCACCATCTTTTCCGTATCGTCCCCAATCACCTTCCTTGAGGTCAGCTATTAAATCTGAAGGCAGGTCGAAGTCAGGATCTCCAGGCTTGTACTTCTGAAGGATCCCACGTGCTGTAGACAATGGCTCGTAGTTCATTCCGTCGTGAGGAGACGAACCCTCTACTTTGCCGTAAGACAACCTAAGCGTAGAATTCGCATCCACCGGAAATAGCCGGTCAGGAAAGAGTTCACGCAGACCTCTTGTATAGATGGCCGTTGCATTTTGAATCTCGGAACTTCCAGCGCTATAACCTGACGAAACGTCATTGAAATAATGAGAGCGCAACTCCATAATAAGTTCAAAAGCAGGATCATTTTTAAGTTTTGTAAATGGCTTATGCTTTCCTTTCAAAAGCAACGCTTCAAGATCTGCTGGATTGTCAAAAATAGATTTGTCGAAAAAAGAGGACGCATAAGAATCACTTGAGGCAGAAGCATGAAAATTCGACGCCATCGTTTCTGGCACCAAAGATTCTGGCGCAAGTTCTAAATAGGTCGCGACGAGTCCACCCAGAAGCCGTTCGTCAACAGATGCGTCATAATTACGCGCGTATTCAGAATTCACCTCTCGCAGATGAGCGATCGTATCCTCTAGTTTTCCGGATTCAGTCAAACGATCCCAATCGTCGATAAGGTCCGCAAACTCAAATGCATGTAACAATAAATCAGGGCCATAATACACCAATTCGATAAACAAGGCACGTGATTCTAAATAAGGAAAGTAATCAGAATTCGCAGACTGGATTTCACCGATCGCTTTGATATAGTCTACGTTAGGTGCTTCTGCACCAGAGGCTCTCGCTATAAATTCAGACTCCAGTTCAAGCTTCTTTCCCAACGCATTGAGTTCAAGGAGACCTGTTGTTTGGCCTTCCCACTTCTTCCAAGCATTTGAAATACTGCTCTGCTTAGATGCATACGCAATCCGAAGCGCATCACTAGAAGCCCTCGCAGAATTGATGATCGCCAGACTCACATCTCGCATGGCAATACGCATGGGATTAAGGCGCTCAATGACATGAGTAACAGCATCCGAAGTCAAATACTGTTCAGTACTTCCTGGAAAACCAAAAATCATAGTGAAATCGCCTTCTTCGACACCATCTATGGATACTGGAAAATGATGATTTGGCCTGTAGGGAATGTTTTCTGGGCCAAACTCTGCAGGCGAATTTGTGGACGATGCATAGATTCTAAACACACTGAAATCACCTGTGTGACGTGGCCAGAGCCAGTTGTCTGTATCCCCCCCAAATTTTCCTACCGCAGAAGGTGGAGCACCGACAAGGCGTACATCTAAGAAGGTGCGCTTGGTAATTAAAAAATGTTGGTTTCCAAAATCAAAAGAGACAACCCCGCCAGTAAGATCTGTACCCTCCGTAAATTCAGAGACGATATCGTCATAAAGAGATTTGCGTGCAGCTGCCAACTCCTCTCCTTCTAAGCCCTCTAATGCATCAGAAACTCTTTGTGTAACATCGTGAATTCTGTCAATAAATGTAGCCGTCAAACCTGGATTGGACAATTCCTCCGCTCTACTCATTGCCCAGAAACCATTTTTTAAATAGTCGTTTTCTACAGAACTGTGATATTGAATTTGGCTATATCCACAATGATGATTTGTCAAAAGGAGCCCTTCAGAGCTAATCATCTCAGCGGTACATCCACCTCCAAAGTGAACAACAGCGTCTTTTAAAGAACTGTGATTGACACTGTAAATGTCCTCCGCAGAAAGACGCATGCCCATGGCTTGCATATCCCCTTCAAGCGCACTCAGCAGCGTAGGAATCCACATACCCTCCTTTGCTTGCGCTTCATTAGAAAACAACCCCATCACTCCCAGGCAAAGGAGAACCACTACACGATTAAATATGTTCATTTTAAGAAAATTATTGGATCACTACGCGAGAATGCCAAACACTTGCTCCCTGATCATTATGAACATCAATGATATAAACTCCCGACTCCAATCCGGAAGCATCAAAGGTGGTGGTTTGGGTTACAGGAAAAGTTTGAACAATCCTCCCGCTTGAATCTCTGACATGACACACACTGCCTTCGGCAACACCCTTCAATGTCAGTACCGCAAAATCTGCAACAGGATTTGGAGACAATGACCATTCTGTAGCATTCTCAATGTTTGAAGATGACAACGCACAATTAACAACAGTAATCACAACCGCATCAGAACTCTCACAGCCATAGGCATTCGTGACAGATAAACCGACAACAGCTGTCGTTGAAATGTTGGGTGCCGTTTCTAAAACAAAAAATTGCCCGTTGGAACCATCTTGCCATTCGTAGTTATAATCCCCAACTGGGCCGAAGAAAAATTTATCGTCCCCTGAACAAAGCTCAAAGTCCTCCCCCAAACTGTAAGGTGAAATCCCCACAAATGGAACTTCAATGTCAATATTCTCTGAACAACCATTGCCATCCTCCACCTCTACGTAATACCAACCTGATTCTGCTGCCAAAACATCCTCACCATCCCAATCAAAACTTTCTGGCCCATCCCAATTGATATTCATGTCTCCTGTACCACCTGTAATCTCAAGGTCGATAGAACCTCCTGAACCGTTTACACATGATGAAGTAACGGAAAACGAAAGTTCAAGTTCTTCTGGGTTAACAATTGTATATGAATACTCCTGAATCTCTTCTGTACAATTTGAAACGAGTTCCACATTATATACGCCAGGCAACAATCCATAAATACTCATCCCTGTCCCAGTATATCCAAAGGGCCCAGTCCAAGTAGCATTCCAATCAAGACCCCCATAATATGCAAAAACTTGAATAGACCCGTCAGGGTTAAATTCTGTTTCTAACGCACAACTAATGTTGCGAACAGTCGCGTCTATGACTGGTTCAATCTCTGAAGGCTCAACAGTAAGCTCAGCTTGACCTGAAGATCCATACCAACCATCAATCTGCACATACACTTCGGTTCCAGCTTCTAAACATGACGTATAACACGTGCTGGAAAAAAGGTACCCGTCATCACATCCAGAATCATCATTTGAGGCGATTAAAGAATACGAATTCCAATCTCCACAATCATCAACAGTCCAAGCCGCCAATTGTGTGTCGAAATCGGTCCCTGTATTGCAAGTGTTGATCTTATAATTAACACCCTCTTCAGCTGAGAATTTCGCCCAAACGGAAACCGATGCCTCGGACTCACACCACCCTCCTGGAATGTTACAACCTAATGCGGGAGGACTCATTTCGAAATATCCAGACGTTGCTCCTAGAGAAGAGATCATTAAAGGTGTGCCGTCGGATAAAACGTCAGCTGCATCACACGGACTGTCGTGTGGTATTAATTCATTTGAGACAACATCTATCGTGAAAGTGTTTCCGAATCCCGTGCCGTCAAGATATGCTGTCTGGGCTCCGTCAATGAGAACAATAAAGTCACTGCCCCCATCGCCGTAGGAGTCGACATGAAGCAAATCCAATTGGGTGTCCGTGTCAACACAAATCATTTCAGACACAAACATCCCATTGCTGGCATATGTGAATCCAGATGAAGCTCCCATCCCAGCACCATCACAACCTACACCCATGTTTCCACCACTAAGAAGTACGGGTGCCTCGCCACAAATTTGACCTTGAGGGACCAGTTCCCAGTAAAGTTCAGCGCCCCAGGCATCCGTTAGAATAACAATCTGAACGGTCGATTCATTGGGACTACATTGTGACAACGTTGCGTTCGATATGAGAAGGGCAATCGTAATAAAAACGGTAGAAATTAATTTTTGCATGTGTGCAATATACTAAGCCGAATTCTTATCACGACCTTCGCAAACATGCAAATCATTATTTCTCCTGCAAAAACAATAGAAACAAACGCCTCATGTCCTCAAGGAATGGAGAGTTTGCCCGATTTTAATGATGAAGCGACAGTCCTGATGTCTCAACTTAAAAGCTTAGACCAAACAGAATTGATCAATCTCATGAAATTATCTGAGAAGCTTTCGATCACAGTGATGGATTGGCATCAGAAATGGGCCTGTTACAAATCAATCATTGAAGCTCAAGAAGCCGGGGCTATCCCATGTGGATTTGCGATGCAAGGAGCGGCTTTTAAATTTCTCAATCTGTCTACTTTAAAAAGATCTGACATTAAATACGCACAGTCTCACCTATTTATAGTAAGTGGGCTATATGGAGTGTTAAGGCCATGTGATTTAATGATGCCATATCGGTTAGAAATGGGGTTGAGATTTAAAGTAGATCAGGAACACACCTCACTTTATTCGTTTTGGTCAAAACATTTGAAAGTACCTCTTACAGACAAACTCAAAGAAAACAAAAGCGACATCATCCTGAATTTGGCAAGTGAAGAATACAGTAGCGTAATTAAAAGAACGGGAATCAATGCGCGGATAATCACATGTACATTTAAGGAAGAAAGCGACAAAGGCTTCAAATCCATAAGCACATTTGCCAAACAGGCACGAGGAGCAATTGCGAGGTTTGCAATCCAAGAAAAACTATCTGGAGAAGAAGGTGTGAAAAAATTAATGTCATTTAACAACCTAGATTACCATTATAACACCGAACTTTCGGAGCCAAATAACATGGTATTCACCCGATCTTTAAATAAATAACACGTACATGAAATTCACGTACTACCTTCGCGGCGCTGCAGCAATGCTCGTTTTAGTTTCAACGATGCCGAACTGTTCAAACGCACAACCCTCAAATCAAAACAGCACCCAAATGGATGCTGTTTTAAACGCACAATCCTCAAATCAAAACAGCACCCAAATGGATGCTGTTTTAAACGCAAAACCCTCAAAATCAAATCAAATCAGCACTCAAATGGATTCTGTTTCTTATGCCCTTGGCGTTTTATTCGCAACAAACATGAAGTCCGAAGGGATGAATGAAATTAACAGCGAAGCACTTGCTAGCGGATTTTCCGCTGTAATGAATGACAATGCAACGATCAGTGCTGAAGAAGCTGATGCGCTCGTCCGCACTGCAATGGAAGCTGTAAAAGAAAAAGCATCTCAAGCTGACAGGGCTGAAGGCGAATCTTTTCTTGCAGAAAACGCAAAGAAGAAAGGCATTTTTGTCACTGAAACTGGATTACAGTACCAGCATGATACTGAAGGAACGGGTGAGAATCCAGGACCAACAGATAAAGTAACTGTTCATTACCAAGGAACGCTGCTTGATGGGACTGAGTTTGATTCAAGTTACAAGCGTGGAGAGCCAATCTCCTTTCCTTTAAATGGAGTGATCCCAGGATGGACTGAAGGCTTACAGCTTATGAAAGTGGGCGGAAAGACGACGTTCTATATCCCTCAAGATCTCGCTTACGGAGCACGTCCAAATCCAGGTGGTCCAATACCTCCATACGCAGCACTTATTTTTGTAGTAGAACTTCTAGGAATTGAAGCTGCTGAGTAACCTGCTGAGCAAAACGACTCTTAACATACTAGTTACAAATGCTTTACAGAAGCTTTACGAAATGGCGAGAATTTTATCTCGCCATTTTTGTAACCTAACATTCCTGAACTGCGTATGAGATAACATCTATCATCATCATGCAATTCACTCATAAACTCTTACTGACACTCACACTCACACTTGCAGTGTGTTTAACGTCTATTGGTTCAGCCCAAACATCTACTTGCGCATCTACGGATGTACACGTAGATGCGCTAAACAATTCCGTAGAGTACCAAAGGAGTTTTGCTGCGTTAGAAGACGCAATCAAAAGAATGAAAGCAGATCGAAATAGATCTGTTGAGTTCGATGAAGTTTACAAAATCCCGGTCATTGTGCATATCATGCATACTGGAAATGCAATCGGAACAAAAGAGAATATTACGGATGAACAAATATTGAGTGGCATTCAGGGCCTCAATGAGGATTTCAGAAAAATGGCTGGAACAAATGGCGATGGACTTGGCGTGGATGTAGCTGTAGAGTTCTGTCTAGCTGCCAGAACACCCCAAGGAGAGCCTTCAAATGGGATACTAAGAGTGGATGCATCTTCCGTCCCATACTATGCAGAAGAAGGAATTAAAAGTGGAAATATTGGTGTAGGAGCTGATGAAACAGAATTGAAATCGGTTTCGGTTTGGCCAAGAGAAGATTATTTAAATATTTGGGTGGTGTCAGAAATAGATGACAATGACGCTGGTGGAGGTGTTCAAGGATTTGCATACTTTCCATTCGAAAATGTGAGAGACGGAGTTGTTATTTTATACAATGCTTTTGGGACAGTCGGCGACCTCAAAGGTTATACAGACCTGAACAGAGTAATTACACACGAGGTCGGACATAGCTTGGGACTGTACCACACATTCTACAACACATCTAGCACGAGTCAATGCCTGAACGAAACAAACTGCGATACGCAAGGAGATCAGGTTTGTGACACACCATCAACAACGTCTAATTCAACCTGTTCTGGCGCTGTCAATTGTCCAGACGCTCAGATAGAGAACTACATGGACTATACCGATGAGACTTGCCGAAACACATTTACACAAGGACAAGCAGAACGGATGAGAGCAACCCTGAATTCTACGAGATCATCACTTTTAGACAGTTTCGGAGGGATACCTGTTGCAGAAACTGACCTGGCTGCAATTTACTTTAAGAGTCCTGCAGCATCCCAATGTCTTCCAGAGGTTGCCCCTGAACTAGAGATTTCGAATTTTGGTGTAAATACTGTTCACCGTTATGAAGTGATCATCACTCTTGACTCAAATGAACCCTTCAAAGTACATTTTGAGGACTCTATTTCTCCTGGAACATCAAAAATGGTCACACTTCCTGAAATTTCTGTCCCTTATGGTACGCATATACTTGAAGCCCAAATCACCCTCGACGGTGGCGGAGAAGATGGATGGAGTTCAAACGACATCATCACGCACACATTCAATGTAGTCGAAAGTGACTACTTTACAGTGACAGTAACTCCTGACGCCTTTGGGAACGAAACGACTTGGACATTGGTTGACTCTTTGAATAAACTCATCATGTTTGGAGGCCCATATGAAACAAACAACAGTACAACATACATTCAAGCTGGCTGTGTTACTGTTGGATGCTACGATTTCACAATTTCCGATGCCTTTGGTGACGGAATGCAATTTGGAGGATCTTACAGTGTAACATCTGAAAATGGTGAAATACTGGCTCAAGGAGAGGATTCTTATAACGATAATTTTGGATTTGAAGAAGTGAGTGCTGTTTGCGCTACTTCTAATACTTTCGATGGATGTGCAGACCTTAACAACAACTCCATTTGTGACAATGCTGAAGTTCTAGGATGTCAAGTATCCTCTGCATGTAATTTTAATGTACTTGCAAACCTTGATGACAACAGCTGTAGATACCCGGAATCTGGATACGATTGTAACGGAGCTTGCCTACAAGACTCTGACAACGATGGTATTTGTGACGAATTTGAAATAGCAGGGTGCCAGGACACGAGCGCATGTAACTTCAACGCAGAAGCTACAGATTCAGGTGAATGTAGTTATGCTGAACCCAATTACGATTGCGAAGGAAACGAAACAACAAACGCAATAGATATTGTAGAAAGTGAATTGTTCACCCTATATCCAAACCCCTACTCTAACGGAAACGGAAAACTATTTATACGAAGCTCATCGACTAGCCTGATCACACTTAAAATCATCGGCACCGACGGCCGCTTGGTGTGGGAAGGACAAGGAACTAGGTATTCAGATGGAATTCAACTATTTATAATCAGCGAATCAATAAGCCCTGGCACGTACATCGCCCATTTGGGATCTTCTAATCCATTCAGTGCAACCCCATTGATGATAAGGTGATAGGGTTCGGCTCACCCCCGAAATTTAGGAGCGGTCTCTTTATTGAGATCGCTCCTTTTTTTTTCTAAAGTTTTGTAGCTTACAGGCTTCAATCAAAATGAAATACCTACCCAATGTTTCCAATCGCTAATGATGCTGTCGTTCTAGGCCTTCTTGCAGTTACCCTTGCAGGAATTTTCTACGCCGCCAGTCTTCCTCAATGTAAGAAATTCTTCACTTTTGTGCCCAGTCTTTTGCTGTGCTACTTTATCCCTGCAGCATTTAATTCTTTGGGTATTGTAGATGGTGAAGCATCGAATTTGTATTTCGTAGCCTCACGGTACTTGCTCCCAGCCAGTCTGGTATTACTTTGCTTGAGCATTGATCTTAAAGGGATTTATAATTTGGGGCCCAAAGCGTTGATCATGTTTTTCGCAGCAACAATTGGTATTGTGATAGGTGGCCCCATTGCCCTTTGGACTGTTGGACAATTCAACCCAGAGGTATTTGGTGGAGACTCCCCTGAAGCGATGTGGCGTGGTTTATCTACTGTTGCAGGAAGTTGGATAGGAGGCGGTGCAAACCAGGCGGCACTAAAAGAGATTTCCGAAACCATGGATCAACAATTCTCAATCATGCTGATCGTGGATGTTTTTGTGGCAAACCTATGGATGCCCTTCCTCCTTTACGGAGCTAGCCGAACTGAAGCAATCGACAAATGGCTTAAAGCCGACAGTTCAGCTGTCAACGAATTAAAAGCCAAAGTGGAAGCGTACTCTGCCAGCATCGCGAGAATCCCCTCATTTACAGACCTTATGGTCGTTGTAGGAATCGCCTTTGGAGGTGTGGCGATCTCTCATATCGTGGCAGATACAGCTAGCATAGGCATCCATGACTGGTTTGCAAGTATTCTTGCAACAAACCCAGGCAGCTTTGTTCAATTTTTATCCTCCCTTGAGAAAGGCTTCTTTTGGATCGTCGTCATTGCAACGGTATTGGGTGTTGCTCTGAGCTTCACAAAAGCAAGCAAATATGAAGGTGCAGGAGCGAGTAAGATTGGGTCATTGTTCCTTTATATACTCGTCGCTACAATAGGAATGAAAATGGACGTCGCAGCGCTCATCGAAAATTGGTCGACCTATTCATCTGCAATCATCATCGGACTCATTTGGATGTTCGTTCACATCGTCGTACTTGTCGTGGTCGCAAGAGTAATAAAAGCTCCTTTTTTCTTCGTCGCGGTTGGGTCTCAAGCAAATGTAGGAGGCGCTGCCTCAGCACCTATTGTAGCCAGCGCGTTCTCCCCTGCGCTAGCACCGGTAGGCATTTTACTTGCGGTGCTGGGTTATGCTGTAGGGACAGTTGCAGCCATCGTATGTATGGAGTGGATGCATATTATTTCTTAGAACTGAACATCCCTAGAAACAAGAATTTCTAAGATTTGGCACCAAACAAATGCCCTTTCACCAGGCGCTTTGCTTCAAGGTAATCTTTGTTTTCTGGATCTAAGCCTACTTCAAGAGGCATTCTCTCAATGACGTTAATATCGTCTACGTCATCAAAGGCGCGAACTTTGTCAGGGTTGTTTGTGAGGAGATTAATCGATTTGACCTTTAAATACTTTAGTATTTCTATTGCGGCAATAAATGAGCGTCCATCCTCTGGGTGTCCAAGATTGACATTTGCTTCAAACGTATCCTGTCCTGCATCCTGTAGATTGTATGCCTTCAGTTTCTCAACCAAACCAATGCCTCTCCCCTCTTGCCTCAAGTATATTAAGATACCACCTTCTTTTTGAAGTTGCATCATCGATGCAGCCAATTGCTCCCCACAATCACACCTTGAAGAAGCAAACACATCTCCCGTCATACATTCACTGTGAACTCTCACAGGCACAATGTTTTCAGTCCCTTTAATAAATTTATCAGAAATTAAGGCCAAATGAGGCATTTCCTCCAAATCGCCTTTAAAGGCTAAGATTATAAATCCACCGTACTTGGTAGGCAGTCTAGATTCAACAAGTGGTTCCATTTTGTAAAGATACCCTATGAAATTCCCACTGACTTCTCATTAAGAAAAAGTGTTGTTAAACTTCCTAAAAGCAAACAAATTCCAGCCAGCACCATCGTATTGATGAGATCTTCACCTATGAGGTTTTTATACAACCAGTTGATACCTCCCAAAGCAGCCACAATTTGAGGTATCACAATAAACATATTAAAAATCCCCATATATACACCCATTTTATCTGAGGGCAACTCTCCAGCGAGCATCGCATAGGGCATAGAAAGCATGCTGCCCCAAGAAATTCCAATGAGTGCAAAACACCACTTCAAATTTGACGCGTTTTCAGGAGAAATAAACAACATCCATAAGAACCCAATCCCTCCAATGGCCAAGGAAATAGAATGAATAATCTTACGATTGATGACATATTTAGATGTGTAGAAGGTGAGTAACAATGCAAAAGCCATTGAACTTAAGCCGTAAATACCCATTGAACTGGATACGGCATTTGCAGCCTCGTTATATGCCAAGTTGAGCACCTCAAAATTTTCAGCATTTTCGGCTGGATTAGGTGCATCAAAAACCCATCCTGTTAAAGCAGGCGTGGCAAAAGACCACATTGTAAAAAAGGCAAACCAGCTGAAAAACTGAACAATTCCCAGGTGCTTCATTAATTTGGGCATGTTGCCCATAAGGAGAAGAATCTCCTTGACACCATGCATCGCACCAGAAGTATCATCCTTGTCCTTGTTAAATTTCTCCATATCAACAGGAGGATCCTCTGAAGTTGAAAAAACCGTGAATAAAATAGAGAGTATAAAAACAACTGCACCAATCGCAAATGAGTAATACACACTTTCAGGGATTTCACCAGAGGCAGCTGTGTTTTGGGCGCCTAATTTCGTCACAAACCATGGCAAATTTGAGGCAATCCAAGTACCGATACCTATAATGAGGGTTTGGATTACAAAACCATAGGACCGTTGACTTCCTGGCAATTTGTCAGCCACAAGAGCTCTAAATGGCTCCATGCTGATATTGATACTCGCATCAAGTATCCAAAGGAATCCCGCTGCCATCCAAAGCGTCGAACTATATGGCATGAAAAACAGAGCAATCGAACTTAAAACAGCACCAATCAAAAAATACGGACGCCTTCTGCCCCATCTTGGAGACCAAGTCCTGTCACTTAGATAACCGATGATCGGCTGAACGAGAAGACCTGTTAATGGAGCCGCGATCCAAAGCATAGGAATCTCATCTGCATTGGCTCCCAACGTTTCGAAAATTCGAGACATATTCCCACCCTGTAAAGCAAATCCGAACTGGATGCCTAAAAATCCGAAACTCATGTTCCAGATTTGCCAAAAACCCAAACGCTCTTTCTTTTGTAACATTATCTTCTCAAAATATTTCCCCAATTTAATGTATTAATCCAAACTATCTCAATAAAAAAAGCGCCAATCCAATGAAGGATTGGCGCTTTCAGATTTTAGAAAGACTAGGAAACTTTAGAGATTATCACAAGCTTGACCATATGCAATTAAGAACTCAAGTAAGTCAGCAGAGCCGATCTCACCATCACCATTTGCATCAAATGGACAATCATTCGCCTCACCGCAGGGTCCACATGAACCATCGTCAGAGTTTGCATAAGCGATATAGTTGTCTGCTGAAGGATCTGTACATCCAGAGAAGATACAGCTGCCATCCGAAGAGGTGTTTGCAGCATCGTAGTTGTCAGCTCCAGGGTAAGTACATCCAGTTGCCAAACATGAACCATCGTCAGTTGTCGCATCTGGGTTATAGTTATCTGCATTGGAATTTGTACATCCAAGTATGCTACATGAACCATCATCTATAATCGCAGATGAATCATAGTTGTCTGCAGCAGGGTTTGTACATCCTGAACAAGAACTGTCATCCCCTCCACAAACACCACAAGCATCATCCTGAGCACAAGAACCATCTTCCTCTGTCGCAGCAGGGTCATAGTTACAAGATTGATTGTCTGTACAACCTAAGACCTCTAATTCGTCACACACACCGTCCATATCGGCATCATTGATACATCCATCACAAGTGTAGAACTCCGAAGGATACTCACATGAGCCATCGTCAAATGTTGAATCCGGATTGTAGTTACAAGCTGAACTGTCTTGACATCCAGCAACACCTAAAGGAAAGGTTAAAGACATACCCTCAGCGTAG
>Ga0307984_1000129_pt1 | contig 30595 bp, 21 predicted proteins | sample EllFjometageno78_FD_203169 | JGI IMG/M metagenome (GOLD analysis project Ga0307984, IMG submission 203169) | Marine microbial communities from Ellis Fjord, Antarctic Ocean - #78 | ecosystem: Environmental > Aquatic > Marine > Unclassified | place: Southern Ocean | collected 2014-10-09
CAACAGAAAACATGCGTCCGATGTCGTTGCTGAAGGGAAACTTCTACCTAACCTTAAAGATGTTTTTGCGATGGGGTCGACATTTGCTTTGGTCTGTCTTGCTTGGGTGTTCTTCAGAGCAGATACTGTAGCAGGAGCGATCAGCTACATCGTGGGGTTCTCAGAACTCCCCACCCCCGAAAAACCCATTACTCATGTTGTTTATACAGCGTTTTTCTGGATTGGCGTAATGGTATTTGTTGATTGGCTTCAGCGTGATGGAAGCATCCCGAAATGGTGGCTTAAAAGGAAATTCCAACCACTCAGGTGGTTTGCATATGGGATGTGTGTTTGGCTTTGTCTCAAGAATTTACATTCTGAGGCAAGTTTCATTTATTTCCAATTTTAGGCCAAATGAAATCCTTCCTCTCCCGCCTCGTCTTGTTCATTTGCTCACTGCTAATCTCGTGGGGGGTGTTGTGGACTGCGGCTATGAATTTCCAATCTGTTGAAACGCTATGTATTGCAGAACGGTCTGAGCACGGTGCGGTAAGGATGAAAACCGCTGAATTAATGGCGTTGTCTAAATCAGATACCCTAGATTTTCTTTTTCTTGGTAGTAGCACTTGCTATCGAGGCATCGATCCTCATTATCTTCATCCTCTAGCGGGTTTTAATGTTTGCTCTCCTACTCAAATCCTTGGGAATTCGTCTTATATTCTTGATGTCGCATACAATTATACAACAACACATTTTCTCGTAATAGATGTGTATCCCAAGTTTTGGCCTAACGCTGAAGTGGTAAACAAAGAAGCAGCCAGAGATTGGGTTGTTAATTCTTCAACGCCCAAACGTGGTCCTATTATAGACATGATTTGCGCTACGGGCGTGTCCTATTATATTATTATTTCTGGATATTTCTGGTTGGCGGATATAATGGGTGTTGATTATCCTCCCTACGCTCATATCACGAAGGATCAATATAAGGGCTTGGGATTCGTGTCGAGTGAAGTAGAACCTATAGAATCTGTAATCTGTGATGACTTATATGTCGAAATGAGTGATGTAACATGTGAGGTTTTGCGAGGGATAATTTTAAAAGCATCAGTCCATGGCGCTCAAACTATTCTGTTAAACCCTCCTCAGCTTTGTGAGGAATCGTTTCCTACACCGGCCTGTTTTTCAGATGTGATCTATATAGATGGAAACGAATGGCCAGGAGCAAAAACGCCAGCCCACTATTATGATGACCATCATCTCGTAGATCAGGGGGCAGCCAGTTATTCCGCCTGGCTTTCCGAAGAATTAAAAACCATCGCTGCTGTACCGTCTGATGAATAACCCCTCAGTTATGAGTGGTTTTTTATATATTTGCGATAATCTTAATTATAAATCAAAGCCTTAATCACATGAGATATTTATTGCTATTGACATTAATCTCCGGATTTATACTTCCTGTAACTTTTGAAGCTTCAGCCCAAGATACCCAGTCTCCTGCTACGCATAACACCAAGTACGTGAGGATCTTTTTGCAAAATGGAGGAATGTTTGAAGGTGAGGTGTTAGAGATTAATGAATCAACGTTTTTAATCAATACTTTGGAGCTGGGAAAAATGCGTATTACAAAAACGGATATTTCCAGCATTACCTATATAACAGCTGATGAGGTAGGGAAAATGACATTTAGCAACCGTACGGGGGACATTAATCCGCAGCCCACAAGATATTTCTTTGCTCCCAGTGGCCTGCAACTAAAGAAAGGTGAAGGTTATTATCAAAATGCATGGTTAATCTACAATCAAGTCAGCTATGGGGTTTCGGACCATTTAACTGTGGGGATGTCTATGACACCATTCGGGACAGGAGGCACTGTGAAATTTGGAGGCAAATTGTCCGATAAAGTAAATGTTTCAGCAGGCGGAATTGCTTTGGTACCATTTACGGGTGATGCACCCCTTGGAATTGGGTTTGCAAATATCACGTTTGGGGATGAGCGTAAAAACCTTTCTATATCGTCTGGTGTGGGTTTTAGCGATGGTGGCGATAACATTACCCTGTTGAATGTTTCTGCCATGTTTGAAGTGAGCAGTAATTTATGGATTATTACAGAGAACTACCAAATTTTCCAAACGTCATCATATTCTGGAAATCCAGACAATGTGACTATTGTTAGTATGGGAATCAGAAGAGCTTCAAAAAATAGAGATATTCTTTGGGATTACGCATGGGTTGCGCTCCCTGCAGAAGAAGTTTATTTGCCTTGGCTGAGTTGTACAATACCATTCTAACGAATGCTTTGAGTAAATTCTGGTCTTAGATTATTTTAGCTAAGAACTTCCAGGCAGGCTTTTGCAAGTTCATCTGCTGCTGAGGGGTTGTTTCTGAACCAAAGTTCAGGTTCGATGAGTTCAAGTTCGCAGAGGCTTAATTTCCCGGTGTTGTCACGTACAATGTCAACACGTGCGTAGATGGGGCTGAAGGGGCTAGCGGCAAGTGCCGAAATACCGAATTCTATTTCCGGGGGAGATGCATCGTAGACCTCCACACGACCTCCGTGATCGTCTTGGACTCTGAAGTCGCCTGGTTTTGCAATTTTACGAACGGCGTGAGTGTAATTTCCTCCCATGAACATGAGTGAGATTTCACCGAATGTTTCTATGTCATTTAAGAATTCCTGGAAAAGCATATCCTCCTCTGTGATAAGTTCTGAAAAGATGGATTCGTGTGAGGAAGCTGAGTCTGTGTTGATGCGATACGTATTCCATGCACCTCCGGAGATGGCTGGTTTAAGTACAGCCTCTGTCCATCCCGTTTTTTCAAAGAGTGCTTTTAGCGAAGTGGAGGTGTTGCGCTTTAGGAATTCAGTAGGTGCTACGTTGAGCCCCGCTGACATAAGGTCTTGAAGGTAGTGCTTGTCGATATTCCACTTAACGATGTCAGCAGAGTTGAGAAGCAGGCATGTTTTTGACACACTTTCCAACCATGGCTTGAATTCAGCGTATCGCTCAAAATAATCCCATGTGGTACGAAACATGAGTGCGCGGGCTGAGGTCCAATCAAATTCGGGGTCAGACCAATCTTTCTTAATGACACTCATGCCCCTGGCGGCTAATGCTTCTATGACATAGTTGTCTTCATCCAGAACCTGCTGGACATACCAATCAACCTTTTCAGGGTTGATATACTCGGCTTGGGTAAGGACGACGATATCGTACATATTGCAAGGTAAGTAGAGAAGGTTGAGGAGTGCTTATGGGATATATGTGCCCGGTATCTTACGCGCTCTAAATGCCTTTGGAGTGATCTCGAGATATTCGTTTTCGGCGATCCACTCGAGGTATTCTTCAAGAGACATTTTCTTTGCAGGGGCGATTTTAAGGCTTTTATCTGTACCAGAAGACCGCACATTAGAGTGTTTCTTTCCTCTGACGAGATTGACTTCCATATCTGTGTTGCGAGACGATTCACCCACGATTTGCCCTGGATATATTTCCTGGCCTGGATCGATGTAAAATGTTCCACGTTCTTGAAGACGGTCGATTTCATATGCTCTCGCCTGTCCCAGTTCAGAACTGACAAGTGAGCCAGACATACGGGTCGAAATCTCCCCAGCATAAGCATCGTAACCATCGAATCTGTGTGTCATGATTGCGCCACCAGAAGTCGCCGTAAGGATTTGGTTTCGAAGTCCAATTAAACCGCGTGAGGGGATGCGGAACTCCAAATGCTGAAGGTCTCCTTTAGGTGCCATTACCTGAAGCATTCCTTTGCGCATCATGACAAGTTCTGTCGCTTTTCCTGCAGCCGCTTCGGGCACATCGATGACAAGATGTTCGAAAGGTTCATGCTTGGCGCCGTCGACTTGCTTAAAGATCACTTGCGGTTTGCCGACCTGCATTTCATAGCCTTCTCTGCGCATGGTTTCGATGAGTACAGAAAGGTGAAGTATACCGCGACCGTAGACATTCCATTTGTCCTCACTGTCCGTGGCTTCAACACGCAATGCAAGATTTTTTTGGAGCTCGATGTCCAAACGCTCACGAATGTGACGTGAGGTAAGGTATTCGCCATCTTTGCCTAAGAATGGTGAAGTATTTATCGTGAAAAGCAAACTCATTGTCGGCTCGTCAACTGCGATGCGGTCAATGGGCTCAGGATTTTCTAGGTCAGAGATGGTGTCACCAATTTCGAATCCTTCTATTCCGTTAATTGCGCAGATGTCACCAGCACGTACTGAGTCAACTTTTTCTTTTCCCAAACCTGAAAAGATGAAAAGTTCCTTTGCGCGAATTTTCTTCACACCATCGGATGTGCAAAGTGCGTAGTCCCGATTCGTGTGCAGCTCTCCTCTGTAAAGTCTTCCGATTGCGATTCTTCCAGTATACTTAGAATAGTCCAGTGAGGTAATCTGCATTTGAGGATCCCCTTCATGAAAAGGAGCCTCTGGAACTTCAGAAACAATGAGGTCAAGGAGGTAATCAATGTTGTCGGTCGGCTTTTGCCAATCTTCCGCCATCCAGTTGTGCTTAGCGGATCCATATACTGTAGGGAAATCTATTTGCTCTTCCGTTGCATCAAGATTGAACATTAAGTCAAAAATCTGCTCTTGAACGATGTCAGGAGTGCAGTTTTCTTTGTCAACTTTGTTTACGACAACAATGGGCTTGAGTCCCAGCTCTAAGGCTTTTCCAAGAACGAAGCGTGTTTGTGGCATCGCCCCTTCAAATGCATCGACCAGAAGAATGACGGCATCGGCCATTTTAAGAACCCTTTCGACTTCTCCACCGAAATCAGCGTGACCAGGTGTGTCAATGATGTTGATTTTCGTTCCTTTCCATTGCGCACTCACATTCTTGGAGAGAATCGTAATTCCCCTTTCGCGCTCTAAGTCGTTGCTGTCTAGGATAAGATCTCCAGTAACCTTATGTGAGTCTAGGACTTGGCAACGGTGTATGATTTTGTCCACCAGGGTTGTTTTTCCGTGGTCAACGTGGGCAATAATAGCAATATTTCTGATTCCGCTCATTGTGGGTGGAGTTAATTAGGGCGCTTTTTATGCCCGTCTAAGGACGCGCGAAAGTACGACTTTTTTCGTGGTTAATAGAGGATTTAACGTGTTGAGAGAATTTAACTTTTCTCAGGGCTTATGGAATGGTATCTTCGCGGGGTGATAAAATTAAACAACATAGGCAAATCATACGTCACCGGATCTCAGAAATTAGAGGTGTTAAAAGGCCTTACATGTACCATCAAAAAAGGTGAGATGGTTGCGATCATGGGGTCTTCGGGTTCTGGCAAGTCGACGCTTTTGAATATATTGGGGCTCCTAGACAGCTTTGACACTGGAGAGTATTTGCTCTCTGGAAAATCTATGTCTGGTCTCAATGAGCGCGCTGCTGCAAAATATAGGAGTAAGTTGTTGGGCTTTGTTTTTCAAAGTTTCAATTTAATCGGCTTTAAGACGGCTCTTGAAAATGTCGCTCTTCCTCTTTATTATCAGAGTGTACCAAGAAAAAAGAGGAATGTAATCGCGATGGATTACCTTAAAAAGGTAGGTCTTGAGGATTGGGCTGCCCATCTGCCGAACCAAATGAGTGGTGGGCAGAAACAGAGAGTGGCGATTGCGAGAGCACTCGTGGCACAGCCGAAAGTTATTCTTGCAGATGAGCCCACGGGAGCCCTTGACTCTGTGACTTCAAGTGATGTTATGAAACTTCTTCGTGAGATTAATGCGGATGGGATTACGATGATCATCGTCACCCATGAACATGATATCGCCGCGCTGTGTGACAGGACGATTCATCTCGTTGATGGACTAATTGATTTAACCTAAATCATGTTCAATCGAGATACTTGGTTAGAAATTGCAAATACGGTTCTGAGTAACCCTATGCGTACTTTTTTAACTGGATTGTCGATTGCTTTGGGGGTGTTTATTCTAGTCGTCATGCAAGGATTGGGGTTTGGCCTTCAAAATGGAGTGCAAAACCAATTCAGTGATGATGCAGTAAATTCTATTTGGGTGGATGCAGGTAGAACGCAGCTGGCCTATCGTGGTCATTTGCCAAATAGACAAGTGAAGATGCGCAACTCTGATGTGGATGCGATGTTTGATCAAATGGATACTGTTCATGCATATTCCAGGAGAGTAAGGATTTGGGATGTCGTGATGGAGCATGAAGATCATCAAAGTAATTTCCCTATAAGAGGCGTGGATCCAGATCATCTTATGCTTGAGAATACAACGCTTACGGATGGGAGATATATTTCAAGTCGTGATGTCGCTGAGGAGACCAAGGTTACTGTCCTTGGAGCGACGATCGTTGAAGACCTGTACGAGGGGATTGACCCCATAGGGACTTATCTCTTAATTGGCGGTGTTCAATTTCGTGTTGTAGGGACCTTTGATGATCCTGCGAGTCGTTGGGAAAATAAGATGGCATACTTGCCCTTCACGACAGCTCAAAACATCTTCAGGTCGAACGATAAAGTTGACCAAATTATTCTAGGTACTGGCGATATGCCTATTGCGGATACAAGAGTGTTGTCTGATGCTTTGTTGTCTTGGTTTAAGGACAGAAAAGTAGTTCATCCGGATGATGCTCGTGGTGTGAGGATTGAGAACAACAACGAGGAGTACGAGAGGTTCCAGAACATCTTTTTAGGAATAGAATTGTTTATCTGGGGACTGGGGCTTCTTACGTTGCTTGCAGGTGCTGTAGGTGTTGCAAATATTTTGGCAATTGCGGTGAAGGAAAGGACAAAAGAAATAGGTGTTCGCAAAGCACTTGGAGCGTCAAGCATCTCAGTTGTGGGCCTTGTCGTTCAAGAATCTCTAGCGCTCATGATCGTTTCGGGTTCGGCAGGATTGATCACAGGAGTGGGATTGCTTGAGGCGGTTTCGCCAATGATTGATCATGAGTACTTTAAAAACCCACAAGTTGATTTCAGGATTGCATTGGTTGCGCTTGTAATCCTAACTGTAGTAGGTGTCGTGAGTGGAATTGGACCTGCGCTTCGTGCTGTCAGAATTAAGCCGGTAGAAGCACTGAGAGACGAATGAAAAAAGGTTATAAAATAAATCTGTTTGATCTAGATCGTGTTCTTGAGATTCTTCAAGTATTCTTGACGAACCCATTCCGAACATTTTTATCTGGGTTGGGAGTGGGATGGGGCCTATTTATGATCGTTGTGACTGTAGGAGCATCTAACGGACTTGAGAATGGAGTGACCAGTGAAATGGGTGGAAGGGTGAAGAACTCAATGTTTTTATGGTCCCGAATGACCTCAATGCCATATAAAGGGTTTAAAAGAGGCAGAAGATTTGAGTTCAACAATTCGGACACCGAGTTTTTGAGAGAAAATGCAACATCGATCAAGCTCGTCGCTCCACGAAATCAACTGGGCGGTCACAGAGGGTCGAACAATGTTACGAGAGGGACGAAATCGGGTGCCTTTAATGTCTATGGGGATGTTCCAGGCTACATTGAAATTGATCCAGTAAAAATCTTAAGCGGTCGATATTTAAATCAAGGTGACATGGACAACGAGAGGAAAATCGCTGTCATTGGAAAGCGAGTTTTAGAACTTCTTTATGACAATGATATTGAACCTATCGGGTCCTCCATTCAAATTCAAGGCGTTATATTTAGTGTGGTGGGTGTATACTCTACCTATAAAACGGGAGAAGATGCTGAGGAGGATAACCAAAGCATTTTCATTCCTTACACCACTTTCGGGAAATCTTTTCATAAAAACAATGAGGTAGGTTGGTACAGTTTGCTTATGGATGAGAATGTTCATGCAGATAGTTCTGCGGCTGAGGTGATGTCTTTGTTAAAACAACGTAAAAGTGTGCACCCCGATGACAAAAGAGCCATGGGGTCTTGGTCTATGGCTTCAGAATTTGAAGAAGTTGAGTCGTTGTTTGCAGCTTTCAGATTGATTTCATTCATATTTGGAGGGCTGGCTTTACTCGCTGGTGCGATTGGAATCATGAATATTATGCTGATTACTGTGAGAGAACGTACAAAAGAACTCGGAATTCGGAGAGCGATGGGAGCGACTCCTGTCACAGTAATGAGACAAATCATGTCGGAAACAATCTTCCTTACTTCCCTTAGTGGGCTTGTGGGTGTGTCGTTTGGTGTCGCCTCCCTTGAAGGTGTAAATCATTTAATTGAATCGATGGGGGGCATAGGAGGCAGCTTCCGCAATCCAGAAATATCATTATATACCGTACTTATTGCCTTGGGTGTGATGCTCGTGATGGGTGTTATAGCAGGTATATTGCCAGCAATTCGTGCAGTAGCAATTCGTCCAGTAGAAGCAATTAGAACAGAATGAAAAAAGGTAAACTTTATGCCCTCATGGGGTTGGTTGTCGTGATCGTAGGCATGGCGATTTATACAGTTAATTTTCTTTACGAAAAAGAACAAGTCTCGGAGACGTTTTTTGGTACAAAATCACCGGAAATTGGCAATGTAATATTAAAGACAGTTGCATCGGGGAGCATTCAGCCTCGGCAGGAAATCTTAATTAAGCCACAGGTAAGTGGTATTGTTAGGAAGGTTCATATCGAGGCGGGTGATTTGGTGCAAGCTGGAGATATTTTGGCGGAAGTGACGATCGTTCCAAATATTGCAGCGCTTTCAAGTGCAGAGAATCGTTTGTCACGAGCGAAGATCTCTAGAGATGACGCATCAACCACGTACAATAGAAATGCGGAGTTGTTTGAACAGGGAGTGGTGTCTGCGATGGACATGCAGCGATTTGAGTTGGCTTTAAAAGAATCCAAAGAAGAAATCCTTGGCGCAGAAGATAACCTGCGGATTGTACGTGAAGGGGTGACCTCACGTGGAGGTGCTAAATCAAATACGCTGATTCGGTCAACCATCAACGGGATGGTTTTAGAGGTTCCCGTTAAAAAAGGAAACAGCGTCATTGAGACAAACAGCTTTAATGATGGGACCACAGTCGCATCAGTTGCAGATATGAAAGACTTGATTTTCGTTGGGAAAATTGATGAAAGTGAAGTGGAAAAGTTACATGAAGGCATGGGCATGGTGCTGACCATAGGTGCGATTGATGGTTCGAATTACCCAGCGATCCTTGAGCATATTGCGCCCAAAGGTTTAGAGGAGTCCGGGGCGATTCAATTTGAGATCAAAGCGGCAGTTACATTGGAGGATGGACAGTTCCTTAGGGCGGGATACTCTGCAAACGCTGATGTAGAGCTTGACAGGCGAGATTCCGTACTCACAATAAGTGAAAACTTGGTACAGTATGAAAGACGTCAAGCCTTCGTTGAAGTGAAGACATCACCAAATACTTTTGAGCGCCGAAATCTGAAGTTGGGACTTTCTGACGGGCTTGTTGTAGAGGTGCTTGACGGAGTGAAAATAGAAGACGAGATCAAGGTTTGGAATAAACCTTCATTCGACAGAAAAAGAAAGTAAAAGAATCGCCATGACCTAGGCAACCGTTTGGGGATTCTCGCGTTTACTGTTTATACATTTTGAACACTATTCCATCATCATGAACCGATTTATATCTTTATTCACAGTTGTCACTTTCCTTTCTTTCTCATTCTTCCTTCAGGCAGAAGCAAACACTGCTTACGCTCAAGGAAGCTATTGGTCTGATGTTACTGTACGCTCAGATGAAGGGAGTCCGACAATTCAGCCCTCTGTTTATAGGACTGTAGGAATAGATGTCGCAGCTATTTGTCAGGTATTAGATGCCGCTCCCCATGAAAAAGATGCTTCTGCAAGGAACTCGTCGGCGATCATAGAATTGCCGATGCCGGATGGTACGATGGAATTGTTCTCGTTTGTGAACAGTCCTGTCATGGCTCCTGAACTGGCTGAAAAATACCCAGAAATACAAGTTTTTGTAGGTCAGGGCATTTCAGACCCAAGCGCTGTTGTCAGGTTTGATTTAACGCCTCAAGGATTCCATGCGATGATTCTGCGTTCTGAATCAACAGTTTATATTGATCCTTTTACATCTGGTGATTTAACAAAATGCATTAGCTATACAAAAGACAGTTTTTATCAAAATACGGACAAGCAACTTGAAGGCTGTGTGGTGAAAGAGGGTCATTTGGGAGAAGTCATCCAGAAACCAATCAACACAATACAAACTCCTGAATCTGTCAAATCAAAGCCTCAAGTTCTCCAAATGGGAATTCAAAAGAGCATGATGGTTTCAAATGGCTCAACATTAAGAACATACCGATTGGCACTTGCCTGTACAGGTGAGTATGCACAATACCACGGCGGAACCGTTGCGGGTGTTCTTGCGGCAATGAATACATCTATGGCAAGGGTGAATGGCGTATTCGAACGCGATGTATGTATTCGAATGGTGATTGTCGCAAACAATGAAAATGTCATCTTTCTCAACAGTGGGTCTGATCCATATTCAAATGGCAATGGGGGGTCGATGCTCAGTCAAAATCAAAGCACCTGTGACACTGAAATCGGTTCTAACAACTATGACATCGGTCACGTCTTTTCAACTGGAGGAGGAGGAGTTGCCTACTTGCAATCTCCTTGTGGCGGAAACAAAGCGGGAGGTGTAACAGGACAAAGCTCACCTGTCAACGATCCATTTGACATCGATTATGTCGCTCACGAAATGGGACATCAATGGGGAGGGAATCACACACAAAACAACAGTTGTAACAGATCAAGTGGAGCTGCTTTTGAGCCTGGATCTGCATCTACAATCATGGGCTACGCTGGAATATGCGCACCGAATCTTCAGTCAAATTCTGACGACCATTTTCACAATCACAGCATTAACGAAATGATCTCGTTTACGGTCAATGGAAATGGCAATTCATGTGCATCTTCATCTGCGACAAACAACAGTATTCCCACTGTATCAACGCTGGGTGGTGGAAGTACAATCCCAGCCAACACTCCTTTTGAACTCATCGCTTCTGGTTCAGATTCTGATGGCGACGCCATTACTTATAACTGGGAGCAATATGATTTGGGTCCCACTACAGCAAGTGGGGACAACAATCTTACAAACCCATCAGGAAATCAAACTATTTTCAGATCGTGGCCTTCGACAACCTCAAATACACGTGTGTTCCCTCGTATATCTGATCTGGTGAATGGCACAACGACCATTGGAGAGCACATGCCTACATATTCTAGGGGATTACAGTTTAAATGTTCCGTGAGAGACAACCGCTCAGGTGGTGGTGCCTTTACAGATGAGTTAATGTCTCTTTCTGTAGACGGGAATTCAGGCCCATTTGTGGTTACCTCTCCCAACAGTGGGTCAGTACCAAACGGTTTTGCTGCCATCACATGGGATGTGGCAGGTACAAATCAATCTCCTGTAAATTGTTCTACTGTTGAAATTTTACTTTCAACTGATGGGGGTTACTCATTTCCTACGGTGTTAGCTACCGGAGTTTCAAACAGTGGTTCAGCTTCCGTACTTATTCCAAACATTACAACAACGACTGCAAGATTTAAAATTAAGGGAGAAGGCAATGTCTTTTTTGACATCTCTAATTCAAACGTAACCATCACTCAAGGTGTTGGTGGCGCTGACTGGGACGTTGCTATTCAGGGTGTCTCTGGGTTAAGTTCTGCAGGGTGTGGAACTGCAGTGAGCCCGTCCATTTCTATTGTGAATCTTGGGATCGAAACCATCACGAATTTCTCTCTTACATATTCACTTGATGGAACGGGAACGACAACCCAGGGTTGGACTGGTTCTTTGGTTTCTGGATCATCTGTGGATATCGCATTATGTCCAGGTGGTGATTCATGTGTGGATTTGGGCAACGGAACGCATGCCATTGATGTGTCAGTCGTGTTGTCTTCTTCAGATGGTATAGATGAGGATCTCTCAAACAATCAATTGGCATCCCAGTTTGTCACGTTAGGTGGGGCACAAGTGACGCTTACACTTTTAACAGACAGTTATCCTGGAGAGACCACATGGAGTGTGGCTGATGCAAATGGTTCGACAGTATGGTCTGGCGGTCTTTATGCATCAAACGAAACGGAATATGTTGAGACGACCTGTTTAACACTTGGATGCTATACATTGTCTGTGTTTGATTCATATGGAGATGGAATGACCTATGGTGGGGTTGTTGGCAATTATGAGCTGGTTGACGCCTCGGGTACAGTTTTGGCACAGATCGTGGAAGGAGGTAATTTCGGGGCACAAGCGGACCATTCATTTTGTCTTGAGCTTGCGGGTATTTCAGGATGCACAAATCCTTTAGCGTGTAACTACAACTCGCTTGCAAACGAAGATGATGGAACTTGTGTGTTCCCGCAAGCTGGGTATGACTGTATTGGCGATTGCTTACTTGATGTCGATGGCGATGGGATTTGTGATGCAGATGAGATTCCTGGATGTTTAGATCTAGAAGCATGTAACTACAATTCTCTTGCTACGGATCTGGATGATTGTATATACCCTTTCGAGGGATTCGATTGTCAAGGGGTTTCTCTATGTCCACTGGATCTAAATAACAACGGAGTGATAGAGGTAAGTGATTTGCTTATCATACTTTCTGACTTTGGATGTACATCTGGTTGTATTGGTGATGTCAATGGTGATGGTCTCGTTACTGTGTCAGATATTCTAAACATTTTATCGAGCTTCGGAGAGCCTTGTCCAGTGTTGTAGTAATTCTTACTATCTTTCACGGATGAATAAAGAAGAGATGGTAGTGAAATGTGAGGTAGCCCTCATAAAGTCACAAGATCTAAACGAAGGAGAAGCGGAGTTGTTAAGAAAAGCGCACGAAGCAGCATCGAATGCATACGCACCGTATTCAGGATTTCATGTAGGGGCAGCTGTAAGGTTGAAGTCCGGAACGATTGTTCTGGGAAACAATCAAGAAAACATCGCATACCCTTCCGGGCTTTGTGGTGAACGTGTCGCTGTATTTTCCGCAGGTGCTCAGTTTCCAAATGAAGAAATCGAGTCGATTGCCATTGTCTCTCCCTCACCACTTGCCGTGCCTGATGCATTCATGCCATGTGGCAGCTGTAGGCAGGTGTTGTGGGAAGCTGAGTTGCGACAAAAGAGGCCCATTCAGATTTACCTACAAGCGAGAGATGAGGTTGTTGTGGTGTCAAAAAGTGCTTCAAATCTTCTCCCTTTTTCCTTTACAACTACGAATGGTGTTTTTAAATAAGGTGACAACTAGAAACTAGGATATGGGAATTATAATGAGTTTTATGGGGATGTTTGTTCTGATCGGAATTGCGATCTTGTTATCTAGAAACAGAAAAGCGATAAGATTAAGAACTGTGATCGGTGCCTTTGCACTGCAGTTGATTTTAGGAGCATTTGTACTTTACTCGTCATTTGGTAAGCAGGCTCTTCATTCGGTTTCCTTAGGAGTAGGTCAGGTAATAGATTTCGGCAATGATGGCATTGACTTTCTTTTTGGCAACGTCACTAGAGCTCCTGTAAACACTGTTCAATACAGAGAGGTGTTAAGTTGGTATGGGGATGTTGTTGAATTGGAACAAAACCTAAAATCACTAGATTACGTTCAATCTATAGAACAACTAAGTAGTGATTCTGCAATTAATAGTAGACCGAAACTTGGTAGTATAGATCTACTACATAAAGACATAAAGTTAAGAATAAATTTAGATTTTAATCTTAAAAGTAGTGATGAGAGAATAGATGTAGAATGGTTAATTGACAACGTAATAAAAAAAGAGTTAATTGGGGATAGCTCTGACGTTCACCTAAGTTATTTGTCACCAACTGAATTTACTAGGGTAAAATTATTAGAAAGGGTAAATAGTTTGGGTGATAACATAGTTTTTGAGATTCCTCCAAAACCAAGTGTTTTCGGCTTCATTTTCGCATTGCGTGTACTTCCTGTAATCATCTTCTTTTCTGCGCTTATTAGTGTTCTTTATTATGTTGGGATTATGAAGTGGGTGATCAATATTATGGGAGGGGCGTTAAGAAAATTGCTAGGTACATCACACACAGAGTCTTTGTCTGCGACTGCGAACATCTTTGTGGGCCAAACAGAAGCCCCTCTAGTTGTGCGACCCTTCATCAAGACGATGACGAAATCTGAGCTTTTCGCTGTAATGTGTGGAGGGTTAGCTTCAGTAGCGGGCAGTGTTCTTGTAGGTTACGCTTCTATGGGAGTTCCTTTAGAGTATCTGATAGCGGCCTCGTTCATGGCTGCGCCAGGTGGATTGCTGTTTGCGAAATTGATTATGCCGGAGACGGAGGAGTCCATTTCTAAACTCGATCAATTAAGTGAAGATGAAGACTCAGCAGATGAGCCAGTGAACGTAATTGATGCCGCGGCATCGGGCGCTGGGTCAGGTCTTAAACTCGCTTTGAATGTAGGCGCGATGTTGCTTGCTTTTGTGGGGCTTATCGCATTGGTAAATGGAATATTTGGAGGGATAGGAGGTTGGTTATTTGATATGCCCGAACTCACTCTTGAACTTATTTTGGGATATGTTTTCAGCCCTCTTGCATTTTTAATTGGTGTTCCATGGCATGAAGCGAATACAGTCGGTTCTTTTATAGGACAGAAATTGGTGGTGAATGAATTTGTGGCTTATCTCGAATTTATGCCTTACTTGGCCGAGGATACGACGTTGATTTTATCCGAGAAGTCAAAAGCGATTGTTGCCTTTGCACTTTGCGGTTTTGCCAATTTCAGTTCTATTGCAATCCTTCTTGGAGGATTGGGAGGAATCGCGCCAAGTCGAAGAGCAGAGATAGCAAAGTTTGGCCTATTGGCTGTCGCGGCAGGTACGCTTTCAAATCTGATGTCTGCGACTATTGCAGGTCTGTTTCTGTCAATCTAACAATTCTTATTTATGGTAAAAGTTAAAATGTTCGTTGCACCAGAGGAAAAGTCACGTCCTTCGGTTGAAGCCGCCAAAACAGATTCAACAGCGTTTCATGAGATCGTAGACTCTCGTCGAAGTGTCAGGTTTTTTGCGGACGATGCAATTCCTCAGGATGTCATTGACAAATGTTTAGATGCTGCTTTGAAGGCGCCTAATTCATCCAATCTTCAAGCTTGGGAGATTCATCATGTCATTGATTCATCAAAAAAGAAAGAGCTTGTGAAGCTTTGTCTTGGCCAACCTGCAGCATCAACAGCAAAAGAACTGTTTGTGTTTGTCGCGAGACCAGATCTTTGGAAGAGAAACAACACATGGATGTTAGAGGAGTTTGACCGCAGAGGGGATATGCCTGAGAAAGCGTATCAATATTTCAGGAAAATAACGCCTATGGTTTATACCACTGGCTTTCTTGGGATGGCAGCTCCCTTTAAGTGGCTTTTTTATAACATACGTGGCATTTTTAAACCTACCCCTAGAGAACCTATGGGGAGATGGGGGATGACGGTGTGGGGGAACAAGAGTACAGCTCTTGCTTGTGCTCATTTTATGCTGGCAATGAGGTCACATGGGTTTGACACCTGTCCGATGGAGGGATTAGACTCTAGAAGAGTAAAGAAGCTGTTAGGGCTTCCTCGCAGAGCAAGTATTACGATGGCTATTTCTGCAGGTAAACGTGCAAAAGGAGGTGTATTTGGAGATCGTTTCAGATTTGATCAGAAGCACATCGTTGTCAAGCACTAATTACTTTTCATTTCGGACAGGAAGTTTAATCCCATCTCAAGTCCCAATCGGTAATCGGCATCAATGTCTTGTACATGCAGGTAGTATCCATCTGATCTAAGTGAATTTGGTGGCGCAATTTGTGTCCAATGAATCCCCTTGGGCTTGGGTCCGTTTAAGAAGTCGACGCAATCATTGTATACCTTATATCCTCGTGAGAAAAGGTCAGAGATCTTGTCGTTGTCATAATTCCAATATTCAGCCATTAATGAAACATAGCTTTTGTCAATTTTATCACGAGAAGGTCTTGTTCTGATCACGAGAATATTTTTTGCTCCATCTTGTATTGCTTTTTGAACGGGGATTGCATCAGAGTACCCTCCATCAAACATCCACTTCCCATCCACTTTCGTTCTGCCCTTTGTGATGAATGGCAATGTTGCAGAAGCCATCATGTAATTGAGCCATTTCCCCTTGCTGGGTGTCAGGTAATGAGGCTTTCCAGAATGGTGGTCGGTCGCTACAATACAGACTTTTTTTCCTTCACTATTTCGATCTGCGGCTTCCTCATTAAAGGGGTAAGTGTCGTGAACATATCCCTGAAGGAAATCTAAGTTCATTAACCCCTGTTGTGAAAAAGTGTTTCTGTAGCTAATGAAATTGGGGTCTTCAACGAGCGCTCTTGTGACCTTAATGAAATTAGATCGTTGCTTTGACAACAGATATGACATGGCCATTGATCCACTGGATACGCCATAGTAGTACTTGAATTCAGGAAAATCAGAATCCATAAGTACATCTAATATTCCAGCAGTAAACGCGCATTTCAAACTGCCTCCTTCCAAAACCAAAGCGTCAAAGTTCATGTTCTTTTTTTGTTCAAATGAGTTCATTTCAGCTCAAATGAGTTCGTAGAGGCGATTTCATACAATGTTCTAATAAATTCACCAACTCAACACAAGGGACCAGCTTAACCAAATTATCCATGTGAATCCTAGTTAATTAAATTTAACATTGTGCGCAAACCGTGATATTTTGTTTGTTCAGTTAACAAGTCTAGATATTTTATGCTAGATGTGCTCTTATCCCCTGAATACAGACTCGAAGTGAGCGAGTAATAGTAAATCGATATTGTTCTCTCTTCATGAATAGATAGCTTTGCCAAATCGATGCTCTCTATGACATGAATGGCTTCTTCTTGCTTGTCAAGTAAGAATAAAGCCCAGGCATGGAAAATTTCAAAACTAGCTTCAAACTGCTCATGTTTATATGTGATTTCATGAGAAGTCTTCATAGTTAGTATGGAGTTACTGTATGCCTTTAAAAGTTTCACGTCATTGCTTAGGATAAGCCATTCTGCCAACCTCAGTTTGAAAACATTCGTTAAGCTGGACCATTTTGGCCAAATCTCAGTTTCATTTTCAATGCCCTCGAGAATTAATTCTCTAAAACCTTTTCTCTGGTTCGTTTCCGTTTTAATGCCATTTTTTAAAGCGAGTAGATTTAAGCCAAGCATTCTCGCTTGAGGAGATGGATGAATCCCAGGGTCATAACGCTCTAATGTTTCAAGATCCACGACGGCAGATTTTAAACTCCGTCCTGTATAGATTGATCCCGCAGCGATTAATGAATGGGCAAACATTTTTTCTTCTTCTGTAGTAGATGTTGCTAAATAATCACGCATATACAATTCGCCGACCCCATGTAAAAAATCTATTGGAGGGAATGCTTCAGTAAAAATACGTGCCCGAGGAATTCTATTTAACTTTTTCCAGGTCTCAGTAGGATAAGCATTAATGTTAAGTAAATAAAAGGTGAGCTGGTTTATTTCCCTTAGCTTTTGTGGAGAGAGATGAAACGTTTCCTTTTGTTCAACTTGATTTAAAAGCGTGTTGATTATTTGAATCGTGCGCGTGATTGTTTCAGGTCTCGTGTCGAAATCTTTGGTGGTTATCTCCGACTTAAATATTCCATGACCTGCTCTTTCCTTTTTTTCTGACTTGTGAAAATGATGGTCATTCCATTTGTCATAGCTTGGCGCGCCAGTATACCGTGCCAGTGCATTAAGTGACGTATACGAAGTGGCGCTGTTTTGCTTGATGATTCCGAAAAACCTTCTCAATGTGCTTACGCTAAGAGAAAACCGTCTGTCAAATCGCTTCAGTTCTTGAGAGAGGATGATGCAGTCACGTGTACATGTGACCTCAAAACCGAGCTGGTTTTCGACATCAGCGCGCAATTTGAGTGTAGCAGGTGTTGGGGTGCTTTTCATTCTTCTCGCGTAGATTTCGAGTCACTCACAATGGGCCATGTGGTTTTGGCTATTTTGTGATGTCCAGCAAGCCAAAGGGTGGTGCCATCTGGCGTAAACCTACCGGTGTAATAACTGTCATCAGAAACATGCTCCCAATTGAGGCCGTTGTCGATTGAACGGTCGATTCCCTTAGAGCCGATTGCAATGCATTCGCTATTGTGGTTTGGTCTCCAAATGATACATGATCTATATCCGGGGCCGGCCCCCTCAGATCGCAAGATCCAATTTTCTCCCCCGTCAGAAGTATAGGCGAGATTGCCAACATTGTGTTTTTGATTCTCCCAATCTCCTCCAATCATGATTCCTTCTTTTTCATTTTTGAAAGCAATGGCGAACGCGCCAGTCATTGTCCCTCCTTGAATTAACGGTGTGTTCGTGACATCCCAAGTAAGACCTAGATCTGCTGTATGAAAGACCCTTGAAGCGCCTCCACCTGTAGCGATCCAGGCATGCGACCCAACGCAAGAGATGTTGCCGTTGCTCGCTGCAAATGCGGCTTCTCCCTTTAAAGTAGGAGGTAGGTTTGAGCAATCTACTCTATGCCAATCACCTCCGCTGTTGTTTGTAATGTAAATAGACAAGCAATCTCCGGTGGGGTCTCCCATCACAATGCCATTGTTCGAATCCCAGAATTGCATCGAATCCCAAAAGGTGCGTTCATCGTAGTCGGCATGAACGACTGTCGAAGTATTTAAATCATTTAATGGCGCACGAATGATAAATCCAGGGGCGGAAATCCCTACGGCAAGAATTTTATCTTCAACGATATAGCAAGACCGGAAGGATGGGTGTATGATGCTGTCTTGAGGAGTCTTGACAGCCCAACGCGTGGTGTCCCATGTTTCACCTCCGGTGGAAGTGTATCCGATGAACCCCCCAGAGCCAGCAAATGCAATGTTTTCAGAATCGGCCACATGAATCGTTCTGATGCTGGTGTCAAATGATTGAGCCGCACACGTCGATGTCAGGGCTGACAGAATGCATATAGATAAAAAATGTGTTCGCTTTTTGACGCTGAAGCGCATAATAAAACTGCCTTGTTTGGTTATGGCCTTAATATATGATGTTAGAATCGATTGATGAAAGTATATTTGGTTAAAAATGAACAAATGCGTGTTATCATATTCCTTTTCTTCACGGCTGCTTTTTTGTCATGCGGTGAAACTTCTTCTTTCGTTTTGAAGCCAGGTGAGATTACTTATCCTCATACCAGAGTTGTCAATCAAAAAGATACACTCTGGGGTGTTGAGGTGTCGGATCCATACAGGTGGCTTGAGGATGACAGGGCTCCTGAAGTGGAGCAGTGGGTGAAAGATGAAAATGAAGTCACTAGAAAATACCTGGATGCCCTTCCGTTAAGGAATGTGTTAAGAGCGAGGTATGAAAAACTGTTTAATTATGAGAAGGTGGGGATTCCGCGTAAAGTGGGTGACACGTATTTTATTACGAGAAATGATGGCCTCCAAAACCAAAGTGTGATTTATGTCTTTGACGCGTTGGGGGGTGAAGAACGTGTGTTCCTTGATCCGAATGCACTTAGTGAGGACGGGACGATTACGGCTTCTCTCGGTGGAGCCTCAGATGATGGCAAGTTTGTGACCGTCATTAAAAGTGAGTCTGGATCAGATTGGCAGGAAATCAACGTCATAGAAATCGAGACAGGAAAGGAGTTAGAGGATTCGCTTAAGTGGGTAAAATTCAGTGGTACAAGCTGGGTGGAGGATGGGTTCTACTACAGCCGTTATCCCAAACCAGAGGGAAGCGCTTTCAGCTCAGAGAATGTTTTTCACAGTGTGTATTTTCACAAACTTGGTACGCCTCAATCAGAGGATGATTTGATTTACAGAAATGAAAAAGAACCCAACAGATATCATTTTGCCTATGCCACAGAGGATAACAAATATCTGATCCTGAATGTGTCTACCGGAACCGACGGAAACAGTTTACTTATTAAAGATCTTGAGCAAAAAGATTCACCGTGGACAGTGTTGGTTGCTGGCTTTAAGGACCACAGCTCGGTGGTTGAACATATAGACGGCAAGATCTTGCTGCTTACAGATATCGATGCGCCCAAATACAGGTTGGTCGCAGCGGATACAAGTGTCGATTTGTCAGACAGAGCGCTTTGGACAGATGTTGTTGCAGAGTCGGAGCATTTGCTTGAATCTGTTAGCGCTTCTGCGGGTCACTTATTTGTCACCTATTTACGCAATGCATGCCATGCAGTTGTTCAGTTTGATTTTGATGGTGCGCATCCATTTGAAATAGAATTGCCAAGTAAAGTGGGGTCTGTGGGTGGATTTGGAGGTAAAATGAATGCTGAAGAGGTGTTTTATGCCTTTACCTCTTTCACGCATCCCACAAGTATTTACAGACTGGACTTAGAAAACGGAACAAGTACTGAGTACAGTAGTCCTGAGGTTAGATTTAAACCAGAGGGTTATGAGACAAAACAGGTTTGGTACGCCTCCAAAGACGGCACCCAAATCCCCATGTTTATCGTTCACAGGCGGGGGCTTTTAATGAATGGACAAAACCCCACACTTTTATATGCATATGGTGGGTTTAACATCAGCCTCACGCCAAGTTTCAGTGCGTCAAACATCGTTTTCTTAGAAAGGGGAGGCGTCTATGCCATGCCCAATTTACGAGGGGGAGGAGAGTTCGGCGAGGATTGGCATAAGGCGGGAATGCTTCTCGACAAACAAAATGTATTCGATGACTTTATTGCAGCAGCAGAATATTTAAAAGCTGAACGATACACCAATTCTGAAAACCTTGCCATTGAAGGTCGGTCAAATGGGGGGTTGTTAATAGGAGCAGTGATGACGCAACAGCCCGACTTGGCAGCGGTTGCATTTCCTGGAGTGGGCGTGATGGATATGTTGAGATACCATAAGTTTACAATTGGGTGGGGGTGGATTCCTGAATACGGTTGTGTAGATAGCACGGAAGTTGAATTTAAGAATCTGTATTCGTTTTCTCCGGTCCACAATTTAAAAGAAGGAACGTCTTATCCAAGTACGATGGTGACGACTTCGGATCATGACGACAGAGTTGTCCCTGCCCACTCCTTTAAATTTGCGGCCAGACTGCAAGCGGTTCAACAAGGTGAAAGACCAGTGTTAATTCGCATCGAAACGGGTGCGGGACATGGTGCAGGCAAGCCAACATCAAAAATTATTGATGAACAGGCTGACAAATGGGCATTTCTTTTTCACGAAGTTGCGAGTCATTAAAGTTTGGTATATTATATTGTGCGCATGATCAAAAGATTTTCTTGTCATTTATTGCCCTTTTCAGTCTTCTGTTTGCTGTTTTTCAGCACGTCGCTTTCAGCCCAAACTGTGAACGGTGCTGTCTCAGACATGAACTCCAGGGTGCTTATGCCCGGAGTGACTGTTCAGCTCGTGTGTAATGGCAAAGGGGTCGACGTTGTCCCCACAGATTCGGAGGGTGCGTTTTCCATAGATGTTGGGGGCCATGAAATGTGTGAATTGGTTTTTTCTTTCATAGGGTATTCAAGAAAGTCGATTCGTGTTTCTGAAATGACAGGATCGGATCTGTTTAGCATACTTCTTGAAGAAGAAGCCTTGTCATTAGAAATGGCTGTAGTGTCTGCGAGTATTTCTGAACGTCCGGTAGAGGAGGAGGTCGTTCCGATAGAAGTGTTGAAGCCTTATTTGGCGTCGAGTTCAAATGCAGTCGGGTTGAAGGGTTTGGTCGGCAAGACTTCGGGTGTGTCCATTATGGATTCGCAGGTAAGTATTCGAGGGGGCAGTGGATATAGCTATGGTGTGGGCTCTCGTGTTTCTTTACTATTAGATGGAATGCCTTTGCTTTCTGGAGATATGGGTGAAATCTGGTGGTCTTACCTGCCGATGGAACATATCGGTCAGGTCGAGGTCATCAAAGGAGCTGCCTCATCTCTATATGGAACGAGCGCATCGAATGGCGTGATACACTTTCGAACGGTTTGGCCTGGAACGAAGCCAGAGACTGTCATTACTGCATTCAATGGCGTGTACAGTGACCCGGCGAATGACTCATGGCGATGGTGGGATCAGAGTTTTTCTCCTGTTTTAAACGGTGCGTCAATTTCACATAGGAAAGCTTGGGACAAAGTTGATTTGGTCATTGGAGGGAATGTACTCTCGGACAAGACCTACCTTTCTGTAGGTCATGAACAAAGGGCGAGGGTGAGTGCTAAACTTAGATTCAGACCGAAGGGCGGGTTGTTGTTTGGAATAAGTGGAATCGCTCAATACCAGCAAATGGGACGCTTTATTTTGTGGAATGATTTTGAGACATCAGCTTACTTGCCGATGGAGGGGACTTCGAGCCAAGACCAATGGCTAAATCTAAACATAGACCCTTGGGTGAGTTATGCCGGCGCGAATGGAGGGCTGCATAAACTTACGAATCGATTTTATAGAACGTCCCGTTATAATTCAAGTGGTGAAGTGACAATGGCGAGTAACCTGTATATGTCTGAATACAAATATTCTCGAAGACTGTCAGATCAATTTGAAGCCCAGGCTGGCGGATTCTTGAGTGTTCAGACGTCTTTCAGTTCACTTTATCCGGGCATCGCTCTAGCGACCATTAATCCAGCTGTTTTCGGTCAGGTAGAGGGGCATCATGGTCGTCTGCGCACAGTGTTTGGTGCCCGGTTTGAAAAGAATATTAACCCAAGTTTTTATGAGGAATCTTCAGGCCCAGTTTTAAGGGCAGGAATCAATTACGAGATCGCTCCAGGAACAAACTTTAGGGCGTCTTACGGAGAGTCATACAGGTTCGCTTCACTCGCTGAAAGATACTTTTCTACTTCTTTGACTGATGGGATAGATATCATAGGTAACATCGACCTGCAAAGTGAATCGGGAATAAATTTAGAAGCTGGAATCAAAAAGAAGCTTCTTTTAGGTGGGAAAAACATCTATTTCGATGCAGCGGTGTTCATGCTCCAATATGAAGATATGATTGAATACACTTTGCGTCCTCAGCTAAATTCTGATGGTGGGATTATTATAGAAGAGGGTGTGTTGCAGTTTTATTTCCAAGCACTGAACATAGGCAAGAGTCGGATCTCTGGTTTCGAATTGTCAACCAATGGTGAGATTGAAGTGGCGGGGATTCCCGTGAGGATTTTCGGTGGCTATACATATCAATATGCAGGCGATTTGTCCCGCGACACATCTCAAGTCAATATGGGGGCTTATTTAGAAAACTTCTTAGACAGTTTTGGAGAAACACGTGATTCATTAGTCACTGCTGGATCTTTACTTAAATATAGAAATAGTGGGACTTTTAAGCTTGATGTTGAGGCTGATTTAGGCCCCGTAACGGTGGGTGCATCCATCAATAAGCAGGATTATATTGATGAGATTGATTGGTACTTTAACGAGTTGGTGTCCGGACTTGCAAATTTCAGGGAGCAGTTTACGGATGGGTTTTCATCCCTTGATGCTCGGATGGTTTACAAGCCAAATGACGATGCGAGTGTGTCCTTTATCGTGACAAACTTAAAAAACGCAATTATTTCGAGTAGACCAGGTATTATAAGTGCACCTCGAAGTTTCGTGTTGAGGTTTGATTATAAGTTCTAGCGACATCCTTCAAAGAGGATAAGAGGTGTTTATTCCTTCTTATCTAAAATTTCTCGTAGCCGATAACATTCTTTCTGGGTCCAATCTCGAACTTCCGTAAGTAACTTTTCGGCATCATCTCCTTTAAATGTAGGTCCAAAGCTCACGTGGGTTTCTATGATCCGTGCTCCGAAATGTCTAAAAGCATGTGGAATAAACAACTCTTTTTTAACCCACGCGATATCTGCATTTTTATATTCAATTGCTGCAGGAGCAATTTGAAACCCGTTATCTGCGCACGTATAAAAAATTCCTTTTCGATAAGGAAGGAGTTCGGGGCCTTTGCAAGTTGTGCCTTCTGGGAAGATCACAACACCGTATCCATTGTCAAATCTGTCTTTTACAGCGAGTCTGGTAGCTGTGCGGCTTTCTTTAATGTCACGTTTGACCCAAATAGTCCCTATCAATGATGCGCCCCAACCTATGAAGGGCCAAGATTTGGTCTCGTGTTTGGCCACAAATACAACAGGAAACGAGGTCGGTAAAACGACAGCATCTAGGTATGATCGGTGATTTCCCATCACAATAGCTGGTTCAGAGGGAGGCGTGCCGTGCCAGTGTATTCTAACCCCAAGTATTTTGTGGGTGCCATTCAGAAAAGTAATGAACAAATTATGAATGTTTTTTTGTTTTGCTACTTCTTTTCTTCTCGTAACAAATGCAAAGGTTGAGAAGCATAAGATTCCAATTGAGATGATGCTGACCCAAATAAAGAACGCCACTAATCTTAAAACAGCTCTGAATATATGCAAATCTTATAAGTTTGTAATGTGGTTCGAAGTTAAGGCAAGCTGAGTTTATGGGCGATATGTTTAAATTTTCTTGGTAAATCGACCGCGATTTCAATGTTTTCTTTTGTCGTTGGATGCGTAAAAGAAAGTTTTGTACACGCTAAAAACAATCCTTGGCCTGTGTATTTCATGTCACCACTATACAATTGATCTCCTAAGATAGGGTGTCCCATACAAGCGAGGTGCTTTCTTATTTGATGGGTTCTTCCTGTTTTGGGATACACTTTTACGAGCGTAGCGGACCCGAACACTGGCCATGATGTAGACCCGACAATTTCGATCTCTGAATGGGCCTCTTTGCCATTAATTTCCATGAGAATGGTTGCGCTGTCTATGAATGGAGTTCCTTCAATTACGGCCATGTATTCCTTTGATATTTTTCGTTTTTCAAAGGCATCCCCCAAGCCTGAAGCTGCGCCCGTTGTCTTCGCGAAAAGCACAGGGCCATGCGTCGCTTTGTCCAGGCGATGAACAGCCAATGGTGTTTGAAATGAGTCGTCTAAAGTACTTATAATCAATTTTCTTGAAGCCAATGACTCAAGTGTATGTTTAATAGATCCCTTTGTGACAATTCCTGCATGTTTCAGGACACATGCACACCAGTTATCTTCATACAATATGTTTATTTCGTACGTGCTTTCGGACTTTATTGTCAGAGGCTTGTCCGGCATTTTCTTCACAGCTAAAAGGTCTCCAATCGACACATAAGTTCCGGTTTCTCCTTTTGCACCATTTACAAAAACAAGACCGTTTTTTATGGCTTTTTTAACTGATTTTCGAGATGTCAGATTTGTAAATTGTCCGATTGCACCTTCTTGAAGTCGCTTCGACTTTGAATCTAATGGAAAGTGATTCCATTTTGATATGATGACCTCATTCATGTGCAAAATGTAAACCATGTTCTTTAAAATGTCGCAAATTGTTTCACATCATTTAACTTTGTCGACTTATAATTTTATTAAGTCTTTTTTAAATTTTTACATGAAGCTCTTCGTTGCTAAACTCAATCGTGAGACCACAGAAGCAGAACTAACTGAAAACTTTTCACAATTCGGTGGTGTGGTGTCTGTTAAAGTTGTGACCGATCGTGATACTGGTCAATCAAAATGTTTTGGTTTTATTGAAATGTCTACTATGGAAGCTGGTGAAGCTGCCATAGCAGGTCAAAACGGTCAAGAATTTATGGGGTTCCGTATGGTCGTAAAGGAAGCGGAGGATAAACCTCGCGCACCGAGACCTTCATTTGGTTCCAGTCCAGGCGGAAATCCTGGGGATGCTTCATCAAGAGGTGGCTTTTCCAAAGATGGAAGTCCAGCGCCTGGAAGTGCCGACAACAAAGGCGAACAGAAAAAACCAGGTAATTTCTCTACAACCAGTAACAAAAAGCGTACCCCTACAAAAAAGCCCAAAGGAGGGCCAGACAAGTATGCAGACGGACCTAGAACAGTGGTTCATTCTAAAAGACCCAAATCAAATAGAAATCAATGGCTAGATGATTTGGATGATTTTTAGATGATCTAAATAAAAACACATGAAGGAGCTTTCAGATAACATCTGTTGGCTCTTTTTTTTGTCTTTAAATTTTTTTTTTAGTTTAATTTAATTTTTATTAACTCGCTGATTGTTAGATGTATTAAGGAACCTGACATTACGCGTCAATGTCACGTTCGTCGAATTAATCAAACAATTCATCGAAGAAAATGCAACTTTTGTGCGTGATTTTACGTTTTTTGGAGTATATTTCAAGGTCCCATCTTTCATAATCATGACACGTACTATATTTCTTATCGTTCTTAGCGCATTTGCATCTCAAATGTTTGGCCAAGATGACCCGGTTTTCGGATGTAATATCTCTGTTGCTTGTAACTACGACCCCGCTGCCACGGATAACGATGGCAGTTGTGACTTCGTCAGTTGCTATTCAATGGGATGTACTGATCCGGATGCCTGCAACTATGATCCAGCTGTCGCTATAAACGACGGTTCATGTGATTATCTCTCTTGTTTGGTCCTAGGTTGCTTGAATGACATGGCATGTAACTATGACGCTCTGGCTGAACTCGATGATGGTTCTTGTGAGTTCACCTCCTGTGCGGGTTGTACAAACCCTGTTGCATCTAACTATGACGTTGCTTATACAATTGATGATGGCTCTTGTATCATACTGGGATGTCTTTCTCCCTCTGCCTGTAACTTCGATTCAGCGGCAACACAGGATGATGGTTCTTGTGATTACACTTCTTGTATGGTACTTGGTTGTGTAGATGATACTGCTTGTAATTATGATGTTTCTGCTGACCTAAGTGATGGTTCTTGTATTTATGCCCAAGAAGGGTATGACTGTTCTGGAGCTTGTTTGGTGGATACAGATGGAGATGGCGTATGTGATCAATTTGAAGTCCTTGGCTGTGATGACATTACAGCAACGAACTATTCATCAGTAGCTACTGAAAATGATGATTCTTGTACATATCCAGTTCCTGGATGTGTAGATTTTGAAGCTTGTAACTTTGACTTAGGTGCTGATGTAGATGATGGTTCTTGTGAATTCTTATCATGTGCAGGATGTACAAATCCCGCAGCTTGTAACTATGATGCAACGGCAATCTATTCTAGCGATACTTGTACGTACCCAGACTTTGGTTACAATTGTGCTGGCATCTGTATTAATGACACTGACTTAGATGGTGTTTGTGATCCATTTGAGGTTGTTGGTTGTCAAGATTTATCGGCATGTAACTATAACGTCCTCGCTACTGATGAAGGATCTTGTTCTTATCCATTAGTAAACTTCGATTGTGACGGTAATGATTTACGTCCTACTTTTACGACAGCACCTGCTGACATTACTGTTCAGGGTTGGGAAGTTCCAGATTTGGCCTCTATAACAGTAGAAGCTCAAGTAAGTCCTTTTGCAGCTGCTTATGAAAGTCAGTACCAAGGGAACAATTGTTACGACACTGATCCCACAGCAACGATTGTAGCGTTAACTGAAGTTCGAATTGACGGAAACTGTATTCACGATTACACATTATTCCGCAAATGGTCTGCAACTGACTGTGCTGGATATGAATTAATTCATGAACAAACAATTACTGTTATTGACAATGTCGCTCCAACCCTTGAGCTGCCTGTTGCCCTGACTATTGCATGTGATGTTGCGGACATTACTCCTTTCGGAACTGCCGCTTCAACAGATGCGTGTGGTGAGTCAACTATTTCTGTTGTAGAGTCTATTGTTTCTGGAGCTTGTAGTGGGACATATGAAATTCACAGATTGTTTACTGCTACGGATCCTTGTTCAAACTCGACTTCAGGAACCCAAATAATTACAGTTGTTGATAATACTGCACCCGTACTTACTCTTCCTTTGGACATCACAGTAGAATGTTCTGAGAACTTTGTTCTTTTGCCAGCTACTGCTGAAGATGATTGTAGCTATTCAGAAATAACGGTTCTTGAGACTACGGTGCTTGGAAATGCAATTGGGAATTATACGATTGCAAGAACGTTTACTGCGGTTGACGCTTGTGGCAACACATCTTCTTCAACTCAACTGATTACTGTTCAAGACACGACTTCTCCAAGTCTTATTGTGCCATCTGATTACACATCAGAGTGTTCAAACGACTTGGTTTATAACGATGCTTCTGCGACAGATAATTGCGGAACAATTGCTATTTCAGTAGTTGAATCAACAATCCCCGGCAATGCAGCTGGGAATTACACTGTAGTTCGCACTTTTACTGCAACAGATGATGCAGGAAACGCAACTACTTTGGCCCAAACCATCACAGTTGAAGATACTACAGCACCGGAATTAACCATTCCTGGAAACTTTGTTGTTGAGTGTTCAGATGCGATTACGCTTGATCAAGGAACTGCGACAGATAATTGTGGAGCGGTGACAGTTTCTGTTTCTGACGAAATTGTCGCTGGATCTTCTATTGGGACATACCTTATAGTAAGAACGCATACTGCATCTGATGATGCTGGAAACTCCAGTTCATCTGTTCAAACGATTACAGTTATTGATACAACGGCTCCCGAGCTGAGTATTCCTTCTGATTATTCTGTAGAATGTTCTGACGAAATCGTACTTGCTGATGCAACTGCGACTGACAACTGTGGAACTTCTACGATTGCCGTAACTGAGCAGACTGTTGCGGGTAATGGGACAGGCAATTACATGATTGTACGCACTTTCACTGCAACTGATGATGCAGGAAACGCTACAACGGCAATACAAACCATCACGGTTCAAGACACGACTGCTCCAGAGCTTTCTATTCCTAGTGATCTCACAGTAGAATGTTCAAGCGTTCCTTCTGTTTCTTCCGATGTGACAGCGACCGATAACTGTGGCTCTTACATCATTTCATTCGGTGAGGTTTTAACGCCTGGATCATGTGATGGTCAATACACATTGACGCGTACTTGGACAGCTACTGATGATGCAGGTAATGCATCTTCTCTTTCTCAGGTTATTTCAGTGATTGATACGACACCTCCAGAATTCTCAACACTTGCAGATTTAAATCTATCATGTTCTGATGATTTGTTATTGCCTAACCCAACATTAACAGGCGGGTGTAGTGCAGAATCATTTACGACTGAAGAAACAACGCTTTCTGGTGCCTGTGCGCAATCTTATTCTATTGTAAGGATATTCACAGCTACTGATGCGTGTGGTAATTCTTCAACACTGACACACACAACTACGATTACTGATGACTCGGCACCTACTGTAGTAGATGGCCCTTGTTTTGGTTTAGGTTGTGCTGCTTCGGTCAATGAGTTGGTAGGGGAGACCTTGCCGTTTGCTGACCTAACTGTGACTGACGATTGTGATGGTTCAGCTAGCTGGTCTTCAAGTGATGCAGCTGTTTCTGAAGCTGACGCCCTTACATTAAATCTTGCTGTAGACCAAACCGCGATCGCTCGCACCTACACGCTTATTGACGCGTGTGGAAATGAAGCGTCTTATGTTCAATACATCGTCACAACATTTGTCATTGAAGGATGTACGGATGCGGTTGCTTGTAACTACTCAGTTGATGCAAATACAGAAAACAATTCATGTGAGTATTGTTCTTGTGGAACGAACCTATGTGGCTGTATTGATCCAGTAGGTTGTAATTACGATTCAGCTGCTGTTTATGACGATGGTTCTTGTACTTATGCTGAGGCATGGTATGATTGTGCAGGTGTATGTTTAGACACAAACAACAATGGCCTGTGTGATATTAATGAAATCGGGTGTATGGATGCCGCTGCTTGTAATTATGATGCTACTGCTCTCGTTAACGATGGCTCATGTGATTACTGTAACTGTCCCACCCCAACTTTCACTTCTTCAAGTGCAGGATATGGAATTGAACTAGAGTTAGTCGCAACCCACGTTTCGGGCTCTTTAGCTGGCCAGTCAACATATCGCGTTTATATTACGACACCGAATACAACGGACGTGATTACGTCTGTTACAGGGAATGACGAATTCCCGTTATCTCTTGAAACGACAACATCTTTCTACCAAAGCGTATTTGGTTCTTCTGTAGCAACTTCGATAACCCCAGGAATGATTGTTGTTGCTCCTGATGTGGCATACGATTCATGGGTTACTATTGGTGCGACAAGTTCTGCCGATGATGTTGATGGAAACATTAACCTCATTCCAGGGGATTGGATTAATGACTTTGAATTAGGAAATAGCTTCACGGTAAGTGATGGCATTGGAAGCGGATGGTACATCATACCTCCTAACTCTGTGAATGGCATTAGTGGTTCTGACAATCGCGTCTTATTAACTCAGCTTACTACTGATGGTGAAATTAGTGGTTCATTCCGTGTTCAAGTCTTCCCTAATGGAGACCAAATCAACGATGAGCGTATCGACTTTACTTTCGACCAAATGCCTCTTGGTTCATATAGCTGTCCGATCATTGTGGACGGTCCATCTGAACTTACCCTTGAATGTTCTGACGATCTTTCTATCTCGAGTGCCGATGACTTTGATGTTTATACTGTTGATGCAATAGGTTGTGATCCGGCTGATATTTCTGTTTCATTGCTTTCAGAGATCATAACATCTGGACTTTGCACAGGTGATTACACAATCACTCGCGTTCTAGGAATAACAAACTGCACTGGCGCTACAACAAACTTTGACCAAGTCATTTCGGTTATTGACACAACTTCACCAGTTCTTACGATCCCAGCTGATTACACAGCTGAGTGTTCAGATGCGCATCC
>Ga0307984_1000133_pt1 | contig 29975 bp, 15 predicted proteins | sample EllFjometageno78_FD_203169 | JGI IMG/M metagenome (GOLD analysis project Ga0307984, IMG submission 203169) | Marine microbial communities from Ellis Fjord, Antarctic Ocean - #78 | ecosystem: Environmental > Aquatic > Marine > Unclassified | place: Southern Ocean | collected 2014-10-09
CTAGAGTTGCAAAGCTAATAGGTATAAACAAAGCAGCTAGAACGACATGCGTTAAACCTGCAGGTACTACGTCCCTAGTTCTAGGTACGTCGTCAGGTATTCATGCTTGGCACAATGAGTTCTACATCCGTAGACTACGTGTCGGTAAGAATGAGCCTATATATAAGTATCTAAAGGAAACAAACCCTGAGTTGGTACAAGATGAATACTTCAGACCTCATGACACTGCGGTAATTGAAATACCACAATCAGCACCTAAAGGTTCTATAATGAGAACTGAATCTGCTTTTGATCTCTTAAAAAGAGTTAAACAAGTTGCAGCCGAATGGGTGAAGCCTGGACATAGGAAAGGCTCCAACACACATAATGTATCTGCAACAATAAGTTTAAAACCAGGTGAATGGGACAAGGCTGGGAAATGGATGTGGGACAACCGAGAATGCTACAATGGTTTAGCTGTCCTTCCTTATGATGGTGGTTCTTATACTCAAGCTCCATTTGAGGATATCACTGAGGAGGAGTTCAACAAGAGAGTCAAACTCTTGAATGATGTAGATTTATCTATGATTGTTGAAGCAACTGACGAAACAGATCTATCTGGCGAATTAGCTTGCGCTGGTGGTTCTTGCGAAATATCAAGCTTATAAATTAAATTAAATAGTATTATTATGGAAAATGAAGTAATCAACATCATGAAGAACATGGAAGGTATTTTTGAAACAGCAGCTGCAGACGCTACTAAGTTTGTTGGGGGTAACAACTCCGCGGGAACTAGAGTAAGGAAAGCAATGCAAGATCTTAAGAACCTAGCACAACACGTTAGGATTGAGGTTCAGTCTCAAAAGACTGGTGTGTCAGCTTAACGGACATACCACTAGAAACTAAGAAAGGGAGCTTAACGGCTCCCTTTTTTTATATCTAAATGAATATAGTTTGACTGTTTTTGGTCAGATTATATCTCCTTGCGTATAGTTCTAATGTCCACAATTAAATCTTCTTCTGTTATATCTATATCAAACGTCATCTTTGTCACTTTTTATTCTGCTAATTGTTATTACTGTTATTGCTACTATTACTAAAAACGCTAGGTAGTACATGAGGATTTGTTCGACCACTAGATAACCATGTATTTAGTTTTACCATCTTCCTTATATGCTTTTAAGCATCGATTCCTATTGTCAATTTCATTGACGTAACTAATATGTACCCAGTTAGGATTCTTATCATCACCAAATTCCCAGATCATCTGATCAAAGTTTAAATTCTCTTTAATGTAAGCATACATCTCAGCATTTGTTTTCTTACAACCACCATCGTCAATGTCCATTGCTTGTCCTTTACAGTGTTGAGACGATGTTGACCCACCAATAGCTTTGTTTAAGGCTTTACCTCTATAAAAACTATTAATTCTAATAGGTCCTGAAACCCACTCCCTTAATGGTTCAAATAATTGCTCGGCTATCTCCTTCATATTCTCTAACTCGAACTGACTTGGTTTATTATCTAAACCTCTCCGTGTAGCTGTTGTGCTATACACTCCTTCTTTATCGCTGACGTGTTTGCTTATCATTCTTTTATTATTATTTTATTAAATATATTCCCTTCGTATTCGATACGTAATGTATACATCCCAGGACTCAGTCCGGATACATCTAAGACATTTGTATTTTGTTTTAATGTTATCATATCCCCAACCATATTGAACACAGATACATCAACAATTTTGTTAATGCTAATTTTGTTCTTTGTTGGGTTTGGATACACTATTATAGCTTCATCCATAGCTTTTCGAGACGGTATGTCACCAACCCAAGTGCCACTACAGTAATCATAGGTTAACTGGCAAATGTCATCCCACTCGTTACCACAACAATAATCATCTACAGATATCACCCAAGCGTAACAAGGATCGTTTAGCCAAAAAGGATTTCCTGGACCAGTAATACAACTAGCATCAAAAAGACAATCATCGCTATCAATATTAGCACTGTCAGAGTAGTTGTAGGCGTTAGGATCCATGCAACCTGTAATGACAGCGATACACGATTGATTTTCCGTGTTAGCCATCGAGTCATAATTGAGAGCTGTCGTATCCATACAACCATATAAGAATTCAATGCAGCTAAAATCTTCTGTGTTCGACAGAGGATCATAGTTGAGCATCGAAGGATCCGTACAACCGAATATAAAAGGAGTGCAGCTACTATTGTCAGCATTTGCTAGTGGGTTATAATTGAACATTGTAGAATCAGTACATCCATATATAAATGGAATACAAGTTCCGTCGTTAGTGTTAGCTAGAGAGTCATAATTAAACTGAGTAGGGTTTATACATCCGTATACAATTGGAATACATGAACCGTCATCTACGTTAGCTGTAGGGGAATAATTAAACGCTAGGGTATCAATACATCCATATGTAATTCCGATGCAGCTACCATCATCTATGTTAGCTAAAGAATCAAAATTTAAAGCTATTGAACTCATACAACCGTATGCCGTTGCTATACACGTATCCGGTGTATTAGCTAAAGCATTAAAGTTAAATGCTAGTGACTCCATACATCCTAAGATCACAGGTATACATCCACCATTATCTATATTTGCAAGCGAATCTGAATTAAAAGCTAAAGTATCTGTACAACCCCAAATAGCAGGTGTTTGACAGCTATTATCAGAAGTGTCAGCAATAAATCCTTGAGTGTAATATTCCAAGTAAGACGAGTTGGTACAACCAAGTACGTAGTAGCAGGTTATAGCTGTGTTGGCTGAGTCATTATAGTTTAGAGCTGTTGAATCCATGCAACCAAATACTTTTTCAATGCAATAATTACCACAATATGTTGGTGACTCGTAGAGGAACAGTGGCTGTAGGAATGGAGCGGCAATTTCTTTTATAACGTCACCTAGTGGATTTGCTAGTATAAACCCACAGTGCGAAGCTGTAAATTGAGCTTGTTGTGTTATGAAGAATTTAAACGATACCAACTGAGGTGAGTTTAGGTTGACAGTAAAGTCTTGTGTGAACCCAGAGGTCATAGTGAATATATTCGTGTCGCTACCCTGTATAATCTCTAAGTAAGAAGCAACCCAACCATCACCCATTAGATCAGTTAAAGTCAAAGTGTAATCGCAATTAGGAACCATAGACATTACATTTGCTAAAGTGTCATAATTATACATGGTAGAATCGATGCACCCGAATACTATTAAGTCTACGCATGAGCCATCACTAGTATCTGCTCTAGGATTAAATTGTACGTACGAAGAATCCATACAACCAAATATTGGTGGGCATGGTGTCGAAGGTAGAATGTGAGAGGTATCATTCCCAAAGTTTGGCACAACACTAGTTATTAAGGTATCATAACATTGAACTACGTAGTAAGAGCCATCAGCTCCTCCCCATAGAGACCCAGCGATACCATCACCATAAGAATCGTATATACTAAACACCATTGGCCCAGCAGGTATACAAACCTGTTCAACTACTGATTGGTAATTATTACTATAATAACCACCCCAAGCAACCATATTACCAGCTGTATCTAATATATCCCAAGAAGTCTCCCCTGGAAATTGATCTAAGTTAATTATTACTTTAGTAGGAACACAGTTCTGACTAAGTAATAGTGTAGGTAGTAATAATAGTAGTAGTATTCTTTTCATTTAAAAATCGCTCATTAATATGTTATCTATTTCCTCTTGTACATCTTCAATCTTCGCTAGCATCTTAAAACTAAGATCGGCTTGAAACCTAGCAACTTCAAACCCATCTTTAAATATGATGATAGTCGGTATAACCGCTATCTTATGTCTTTTTTGCATCTTTGGACTTGTCATTATATCTACGTAGCTAACGGTCTCACAGTCACTAAGGTCTTGTATCCAGTCAACAGCATTAGCCTCATTCCATTGAGCATTAAATTGAGATACAGATATTTGTCCAGAAGCCTTCCCTCCAATACACATAAGCACTAGTACTAATAGGTATATACCGAAGATCTTCCATGAAATATCTATATTCTTCATCGTAATGCGTCTATTTTGTTTTCCATTCTTATTAACCTTTCCTTCAATTCTAACACATCCTCTTGAGTTGTAAGGATCGTTTGACGTATCATCTGATCTTTCATATCGAACTCCATACGACTAACGTCTGGAGCTGGGAGGGTTCTTGCCTCTGCGATATCAGCTTGTAGCATAAACCACATACTTATTACTGTTGCCATTGCTGCTCCGATTCCCGCTAAGGTTTTTATGCTTACCTGGAAGCCTGAGTTCTCGTTTAGTTCTTGTGTCATTTTAAAATATAACGTAGTTTATTCCTAATTTAAAGTCGTACCATTCTCTGTTCCAGTATCTATTGTACTTCCCCTCAAGAAAGTACCCGAATGATTTAGTGTGCTTGATCCCATATATAAGTCCAAAAGAATAATCCACCCACTGTTTACCCTCGTACTTGTGATAAGAGTAATCCCCACCCCCGTCGTAATGATAAGGCATGAAGCTTCCCCAAGCGTGAGACCAGCTCTTCTTTCTGTACTTATAATAATCAAACCCTAGAACAAATGAATGTTGTAGGGTCTGTTTTAGTTCGTTTCTTTTCTTTTCTGAATAATCAGCTAACACTGTTGGCACAACAACTGCTTCCCAAACCTCTGGGCTAGTAGCTACTAACGTTCCGTCTGGAGCAAAGTACTCACTACTATGAACATCTACATTGTACCCTTCTTGTAGAGCAAGGTAAGTGTAGTGTATGTTACCGTTATCTAACAACCATTCCTCTAATGGATCGTAACCATAAGGCTCTGCTAACCTCTGTGCGACTCCTATATTCCAAGATAAGTTTTTATTTATCTTCATTCTGAATCTTTCCGATGCTTCAAAATATTTAATGTCAGCAAATCCATTCTCTAGGTACTCTAGTTTTATAGCGAAGAAGTTTATACACACCTTACTATCACACCCATCATCTGAGCTATATCTAACAAAGTGATGTTGGTCTAAGTAGCTCTGACCTTCTTGCCTTGTGTAATCTATTTCAAATAAATACTCGAAACCCTTAGATTTCCCAACTATAGCCGCGTCACTGTAATTTGATTCCGTACCATCATAAAACGCTTGGGCTTTATTCTCATAACCAAATCTAGCTATCTTACGCAACCCAAAAGCTAGGTTGTAATCATAAGGTGTTAGAACAGTTTGTGTGGATAATCCATTGTTTACAGAGAAAACATCTACATCAGAAAGTGATGTCCCACCATTTACAGCCGCATAAAATGTAGAAAACTTAAATAATTTACTAACCCCTTGACCATAGGTCAAAGAGGAGGCTAGCATTAATATTAACAGGATGTTTTTCATACTTATAAGGTTACTTGTAATTGGTTATTTTTACTGATGCGCATAGCATTTTCCATTCTTATTTTCAGTAATATTACCACACCTCGGTCCCTTGCCTTTTCTGATGTGAGCGGAACACTGAACCGATCTAGCTTCGGCCTCTTTTCTTAGCTTAGCTTTCTCCTTAGCTTTGATAGCATTTTTAACTCTTCGTTTTTCTGCTGTCTCTGCTTTTTTGATCTCAGCAACTTCTTTTTCAGCCTGTTTAAAGTCCTCACTTTCGATACCAACATCCCAAGTGTTCCAGCCTAAGAACAGGGATAATCTCTGCCAACCTTCGTGGTTGGAGTCCGCTACCTCCTTTAGATTCGTAAATTTATTGAAAGCTCTATCTAGTGGTATATTAGTGGTTGCTGACACAACGTTACCTATAGAATTCCACATAGGGTTATCAATATCTGGCTTATCCATGTGTATTATCTCATCCTTCTTAAACTTCCACGTTTTACCAGCTGATATGATTTTCCTAGCCTTAGACCCAATTGGTGGTGATATGTTTAGCATTGCAATAAGTGGTTTAGACTCGTCAAAATCATCGCTATTGTTTTCTTCCACAAATGCAAGTATCATGTTTTTAACAGTAGCAACTACCGCTCCACCTACACCCGTACCTCTAAGTAACGAATCAATCATTCCATTCACTAATTGTTGCGTTTTCTTCCCTTGCTTCTTTTTATCCTCTTCGTCATCATCATCGAAGGCGAATGCAAACATTGCTTTTTGTAGAGCTGAGAACATGATATTTTGAATAGCACCATAGTAAAGGATTCTTGATATATGCTGCTTAGCATCTCCTCTACCATTAGCTAGATCAAGTATAGCCTTCTTAGTCAACCTAGTATACTGCATAGGTGTATTTTGGAAAGCTAATATTAGTCTACCAAGTGGAGACGCTTGTTGTTGCGATATTAAATCTGGTCTAGATGATTGCTGAGTTTCCTCCGCTATCTCTTGAAAATCAATAAATGCTTTCTTCTCAGCATTCACCTTTGACATACCTTGTTTGATATATGTATTTGTTCTATTTCTATAGAATGTCGCACCTCCAGAAGCAATTGCAAAACTATCCGCTATTTGCGTGGGTGTAAACCCTACTTTTAATAAGTATGAGAATACAGCTTTAGCTTTACCACCTCCTTTCGCCGCTGCTTGAGCAATCTCAGATTGAGAAACATCAGTTCTTAAACCAGATCTCCTCTGCTTAAGCATATCAGAGTTAAATATTGTTCCAAAGTCACTCCAGAATTGAGGTTGATTTGCAAATGCTTTTGCAGCGTTGATAGCGTTGTTATCTCCCCAGTTAACGAAGTTAATAGTAGACAATGTTTGTAGTACAGCAGATCTAGAATTAAAAAACATGATTGCTCCAACCGAGTTGTTAACCCAGTTAGCGAATTTATTGGTCAACCTATTAGTACCAAACGTTCTATTGCTACCGTTCTCCATTCTCCAGATCATATCAGTCAAAGCCTCTCTGAATCTAGTACCGTAAAGAGCTTCTATCTTATTCATATTAGGTCCAACGAGTTTACCACCAACCCACTTGCCGAATATCTGCTCTCTGTTTTCTTTGAACTCAGTTAAATATTGATCCTTCCCAATAGTGTTAGTTATATCACTCAAATCACTAGCTATACTCTCCGTTGTCCAGAATTCACCTGGTTTAGAGTACCCGTCATTCTGCTTAGATATTAACCCCAATGTATCAGCAAACTGAATAACATCAACATCATTTTTAACAGCTTTCAAAATACCAGCTTTATCTGTTTTAGATAGCCCTGGGATATCGAACCCAGCTTTGTCCCAAAGGTAAACTCTAATACCTTGATCGAAAGTGTAGTCACTATTAGGCATTTTCTTATTAAGCTTCTTTGCTACTGGTTTCTGAGACTTCTTAAGTCCCTTCCAATCGGTGGATATTGTCTGTCTAGCAGTGTCAAGCTCTCGCTGTGCCCTAGCAAACGGTTGTAACAATGTTTTCTGGAAGAAATTCATTTGCTGATCCCCTTGCTCTCCCTTACCTAAGAAACTGTATATTAAACCCTTAAAATCCTCAGCCGACGGTGGTACGAAGAATTTCCACTTACCTTTGTCTGCTCCTCTTATCTGTGCTTTTGATTCAGAATATACTTTTTGGTGTCCTTCACCTGTTGTTTGCTCTAATATTAAGTTAAACTGGTCAGATGGATTCTCACTCAACTTAGCCTGCTGAACCTTACGTTTAACATCGAATTGCTCAAGCATATTATCAACCGCTTTTACATTCTGTATAGCATCGTCAGCAAAGTAGAAGTCATTGTAACCATCACCAACTTTTTCAGCAATCCAAAGTGCTTTTGCTTCGGCTGTAGAATTAGCTAATCCAGTGATATTTTCAATCGGTATGTTTAAACCGTTGGCTTGCAAGAACGTAAATATTGCCGGAGCTGCTTCTGCTGGTCTCGCCGTAAGTATAAACATACTCTCAGGACCAAACTTACCCTGTAGTTTTAATGCTTTCTGGAATAATGGTGCTATCTTCCCATCAACAACCTTGTTGAACTCTGAAAAGTCCCACTCGTAACCCAAGTCGGTTAACTCTTGGTATGTTTTAGCATACTGCTCCGCATTTAAAGTTCCCTTGGTTCCGTCTGGCTTAGTGAATCTAATTAAAGATTTACTAGTTGCCAATGTATCATCAAAGTCCAAGACAGTAATACCTCTCGTTGGGTTTTGTGATGATCTAGAGTATTGAACCGCTTTGTCAATGATTTGATTACCAATTCTAGCTTTCTGAGATAACACTTGTAGTGTTCTAGCTGTTTTTTGCTTTATGATATTCCCAACACCACCTCCGTCATTGGTATTGTAGTAATTTTTGACTTGGTCAGATACAGCTAGGTTTCTAGCCCATCCCAACCTACTTGTTGACCCAAGCTTATTGTCTTGTATTTTCGAATCTATAACTGGTCCAAGCGATTGATCGAAATTAGTGAGTATAGCGTCCATCTTAGAACTATGTTCTCTTATGATTTGCTCATGGTATTCCTTAGGGTTGTTTCTTAATGCGTCTGCCAATTCTAGTGTAGATGCGAAAAGCTCTTGCATTACATTGGCACTTGGATCGATATGCTCTCCTTTATACCTAAGCAACTTACCAGCCTCAATTACATCTCCGTTAGTCATATCCATAGCTCTCTTAAAGTCAGGATGGTCTCTATTTACAACACCTGTGTTGACAGATGTAGGTTGTCCTCCTGGTTTCTTTTTACTCGGTTTCGTTAAGTATGGTGCTTGTGAGCCTTCTTGTAGCTTTATCATGCCTAGATCAGTGTATGCTCTGAATCCTTTAACATTGTTCGTTGCACCTTGCATTTGCCCAGCTAACCCAATTGCTATATCTGGGTTATTTTCCATTGCTATAGCATTTTGAGCAGCATACCAAGTTAAAAATTTCTTATTATTAGCATTAGCGTCGTCTATTCTAGGTTGTAACTTTTCTAGTAATATCTGTTTGTCGGCAACCGATATTGGCATGTTTTGGATCTTCTGGATATCAGTCATTAAACCGCTTCCAGAGTTTAACATTTCCAACTTTAAAGGGTCAAACGGTAGTTTAACCTTAGTATCTTTTTGCAACCCTTTTTTAATATACTTATCGTCTAGGTATACGTACTTACCCTGTGTACCGTCTTTCTTCTTTCTAGCTGCGTCTAATTGCCTACCACTAGTCATACCAAAGAATTCCTTACCTAACACTCTAACAACTTGCGGCGGCATCATATCTATCACAACCTCAGCTTGCCTAGCCTGCGCTTCTTTCATAAAAACACTCTGTGTCCCGTTATCTATATATGCTTGTTTTTGATCTCCAAATCCAAGCCAATCCATGCTCTTGGTAGGCTTAACAAAACCTTTCTTAGTTTCGGTATTGAACATGTCAAAGATACCCATAGCTCTAAATGCCTCAACCATCTCAGGTGAGTACCCTTCAAGCTGAGCTTGCAACCCTCCAAATGGTTTATCTTTGTTGTAATTAACTATAACGTTTTTCACGAGCTTATTAGCCTCGTCTACTATGACGCTGCCTCTAGTAACATTTAATTCTGTTTCAGGATTGTCACTCATCTTAACAGTACCTCTTTCCATCTGTCTCCCTATCTCTTCAGCATAATTCTCCGCTAGAACTCTGTCAAATAAGTCTTGTCTCTGCTTAAATACCTCCGTCAAAGGTCCATTACTATTAAGATCTTTTTTAAACGTCTCTAGACCAATCTCTTGAGCCATAGCTAGCTGTAACTTAGTTAAACCATTACGGTTTAGATCAGTCATGGTTTTACCATTCACAAATGCTTTTCTCATCTCAACATTACTAACAGCTAGGATGTTAGGATTCCTACGCATAACTTGCGGTCCAGCTGTATTACCTCTATATGGCCCTTGATCCTTAGCGTTCCACCTGTCAATCTTAGCTCCTTTCCAATCATTAGTCCATCTTGGAGAAAGCTTTGTTGTTTGTCCATCGTCCATGTCTGACCTAGTACCACCTACAGATTTCTGCACGGCACTCGGTAGGTTTTTAGCTAACCATGATGTTGGCATAGCATTTAGTATCGCCTTCTTATTTATAGGACTAGTTAGATACATGTCAACTTCCGCAGGTGTTTTACCCATCATGTTTTTAACGGCTTCGTGTATCGGTCCATTCTTAACACCAAACCCTTTTTTAAGAGCCGATATAAATGGTGTTGTAAATTTATTCTTAGAAACTTGTTGATCTATCGCTGGTAACTGCGTCCCAATGTTTAAAGCGACTTCCGCTCCTACTGCCTCAGTATTGGCTTTTGACATGTCTAAATTATCAATCAGAGAATACGTAGGATCTGCTATTTCCTGGATATTAAACGAGTCCTCAGCATCATTGTCAGAGTATAGTCCTTTTTCATCCTCTACGTTAGTCATTATTCCACCACCACCAAATTCAACACTTGATTCAATACCTAGCTCTCTAGCAGTATCTTTAGATCTCTCATTTAATAAGAAACTAACGTATTTATCTAGAGTCATCCCGCCTAAAGTAAATTCGTTCTTAATTAAAGAATGTGCCTTGTATAGTGTAGCTTCTTTAAAATCACTCCTACTAACATTCTTCCTTGCGTCTGGTGCTATAGGATCGAATAGCTTCCTGGTTATAGCCTCTATCATTCCACCTAATTGAGTTCCTAGTTCCGACTGTAATATATCACCAGCCTCAACAAAAGTACCATCCGGCTTCAATGATATCATCGTATCAGCCATAGTACCTATTTGTCTCTTGCTAGGGTTTTCACCATATTTAGAGTTTAACTCTCCACTTAAATTACTTGACTCTCTAAAACCTTGCTCATTTACCTTTTTAGCCTCTGCGTTATTAAACTTCCTCGCTTGAAGCTTTCCTAGCTCTCCGTTCTCAAAACCAGTTAAATAACTACCCATCCAAGCCGCTGCTGCTTTTGGTGAATTTATTTTAAAATCCCTACCAAATATACCTGCGATCTTATTCTTTACTCCTTGCCCTGAATCCTGTATTCTCTTTTTGTAAACAACATTCCTATCTTGTTGAAGAACGTCTTGTACTCTCTTAGTATATTCGTCCTTAACTATCTCTGTTTGTTTTGCGAACGGAACCTCGTTATTCCACTTGGCAGGATTACCTTCTGCTAGTCCTTGTAGTAAGTGTATAGCCTCTCTATCTATAGCTGGCATTTCATTAGATACGTGAGCATTTAACTTATCAGCATAATCAACCCTCTGAGCGTCATCCATAGTTGCATCATCAATAAAGTGACTTATCTCGTGTGATAACACTGTACCCGCTAAAAGATTACCCTTAGCCATTTGCTCCCTTGCTGCTTCAGGGTTAACCGCTATGTATTTGTTATTAACAATAACACCATTAGTACTACCATTTCTTAACCCAGCAATTATCCTATTTGCCTCCTCAGGTTTGTCAGACAATTCCTCCCTAACCTTCATCTCGATCTCAGCCTTAGTAAATTTACCATCAACATCTCCATTGTCTGGCGATAATATCTCCAACCCCTTAAGCCTCTCGTCACCTAGTATTGAAGCCGCATCATTGTTCTGTTTAGTAGCGGTTATCATGGCTTGAGTCTCATTTGCTTGCAGCGAATTCGCTCTCCTAGTATACTCACTATCCTCAGCTGCTTTCCTCTTATTCTTCTTACCAGTTTTCTTTTTGTACTCCTCAAAAGTCATACCGTCATAAACCGCTTTCTCAACAGCCTCTACTTGCTCTTTATTCTCCCTAACTCTCTTGTCGCTAGAGTCAAAGTTTCTCTTCTTTATCTCAGCTAGAACTCTACCAGCTTGTTCTTTGTTAGATAATTTGCTAAAACCAGGGTCTCCCTTCACCAAGTCCTTGCCAACCTGTACTCCTTGCACTCCAAACATGTCATATATAATACCACCATTAACATCGCCAACCTTACTAGGTGGCACTGGTTGTTGTACATCATAATCCATAGCTGTTCCCTCAGTACCATAGTCAATCCCCTTCTTGATCTTATCTATATTTTCATTCGCTAGCTTTATCCTATCTTTGTAGCTAGACTTTTTCTCACCACTCAAGCTCTCTACATGCGCTTCAACCTTAGAATCTTTTGTCTCCTGAGAATCAGTTGGTTTTATACCAGCCTCCACGTGTAATTGGCTTAGGTTTATATTGTTTTTGATTAAATTTTGTAAACCACTACCACCTAGAACTAAAGCATCGGTCTCCATACCACTCTGGATAGGACCTAATCTTTCTATGTTAGCTATGTATGCCGCTTTCAAACCATCCATACCTATAACATCACCAGGCTTAACGTTTGCCATCATGTTCTCAATACTACCAGCTTTATCCATAACAGCCTTGTAATCAGCCCTAGCGCTCCTAGTAGCCATATGTCCAGCTACATTTGAATACAGTACACCAGGAGGACTCATCGGAGCGGACATTATAATTGAAGTCACCGCGGTGTCATCAAGTTGTGAGAAATCAGCATCGTCTAAATTACCTTTTAACCACATGTTGTTTGATATCTCACTACCAGCATATATAATAGTCTCTTCAAGTACTTCACCTCCAACTGTAGTACCAAATCCCTTAGCTATATCCCATCCTAGACCAACTCTACCTCTTGTTATCACCCTACCTATATCGTCAATACTTCCAGAGAAGTCTTTAACGAGTTTCATGGAGTTAGGAATAGTTCCTAAAATAGCCATAACCCCACCTTCAATAGCAGCCGCTGTCCAGGTAGCACCTAGCATTTGACTCGATGATATATCGCCAGCGGCAATAGTTTTCTGTAAAGAAACTTTAGCTGACCTATAGTCCTCATATTCAACGTTACCGTCTTTGTATTGTTTTTCTAACTCAACTAAATCTCCCTTAGCCGCTTTCCCTACTTCTTTTCTATTAGTGAGATCAGCTCTAGTTTGTCCACCAGATCCTAAACCAAAAGTTGTTGCTAGGAAAGCCGTGTTCCAAACCGGTGGTATACCTAAAGCGCTCGAACCAATAGCAACTATAGTGTTAGCTGCTTGACCCACAGTTGTTCTTAGTGCAAATTCCCCAAACTCACCCTCACCAAGAGCATCGTCATAAGCCAATGCCGTCTTTAGGTTCATTTTAGAGGCGTTAATTTCATTAACCCTATCGATAGCTCCTTCGTTACCAAATATAGCTGGTATACTAAAGGCCATTGACTCAAAACCAGCAGTGAATTCCTCCCTAAGTATATCCTCTAAATCATACTCCTTAGACGTGAATTCTTGTAGTTTTTTGTTATCTTTTAATTCGACGGAGTTTTGTGCTATCCACGTTTTATGCTCGCCACTAACCCCATTGAATGTTTTCTCATATTCCTTACCGAGTGTCTTACTAGTGTTGATATATTTATTTAGCTTTGCCTGTAGGGATTTCTGTGTAGCTGGATCTGGGTGACTAACAATACTGACAGCGTCATCTCCCTCACCAATTGTGTTAACGCTAGCTCCACTATTTTTAAGTGTTAGTGATAGGTTCTCTTTAACCACGTTGAGTTTCTTTATATCGTACTTGAACTTAGAGTTCATCTCCTTTATCTTACCGCCAAAGCTAGCGCTCTCTCTATTTAACTGCCCTTCTGTTTTATTTACAGCATCCTTAATAGCGGTAGAGTAATCTCCTCTATCTAATAATCGTTCTGTGTGCGTTCTACCAGAGTCGTTGGCTAACCTCTGTCTCTCCTTTAATATCTTCTCCTTACCAAGTGGGTTGCCAGTTGATAAGTATTGCTCAAATATAACAAAGTCTTCCTTGGACAAAGTCTTCTTCATCTCAGCCTTAATAGTATTGTACTTTTCCTGCTCCCAATTGTCTTTGTTTTTAACCGTTGGAGTTGCAATATTAGCGTTGCCATCATACTTTTGTACCATAACAGTTTCTGTTAACGGTTCGTTCATGTATGATTTTACCTTAGCCAAGCCATCAACACTCATGCCGGCATCACTACCGCTCTCGCCTAAGTCAAACATCATGTTTGCGTTTAATGCATTTTCATAGTAACTATCCAACACATCATCTTCCTTTAGCTCAGTGAAAGTAGTCTTAACATGTTTGTCTACCTTCTTTAACAGGCTTGCTTTTTGCTCTAGTTCGAAGTTGTGAATCTTAGCGACACTATCGTCATCAATATTATTGTATAAGTAGTTTTGAGCCTCGGCCGCGGTTTTAAACCACTCCGACTCCTCTCCAACTTTAACTCTGTACCCTCTAAAACCCTCGCCATGATTAACCTCCTCAGTAATGCTTAGTGGGATATCAATATTTTTAGCCATGTTATTAAAGTCCTCAACGGTGTCTCCCTCGAAGTAAGATATGTCACCAGGCATAGAGTAATCTAATAACTGTGTGACTGAATTATTTATTTTACCAGAAGTAACTTCTGACTCGTACTTCTCTTGTAGGTTTTTTAACTTATTATAAACATCCTCATTACTACCTCCACCAATACCACTTTCTGGTTTTAGATCTATATATATTGGTTTACTGCTCCAAGGTACTATAAGCTTAGCAGCATTACCCGCTCCTGTTTGCTCTACGGAAACGCCTGGAAAGTTATTTTCCATAGCCACGACAAAGGCAGATTCCTCCATGTTAACCATGGTCTTCAAGTTTCTTACGTCAAAATCATCGTCGTAACCTTTGTTTAACACCTTCATGGTCTCTCTCTCGGCTTTATCAGAACTCATACTAGTGTATAGGTCATTCTCCCAATTAGCAACCGGCTTACTCATGATCTCCGCTAGCTTCTCATTGGATATAGGTTTTAATTGAGGATTGATATTCACATACTTGTTCAGGTCTTCTTCTGATTGGTTAACGCCTATAGAAGATGCTTGGCCAGTGTTGTGCATGGAATTTATTAATTCCATTTGCTCTGTAGAAACCTCTTCACCTTTTTGGTTTACTGCCATAACAGGTATACCATCAGCCGGTTGTGTGTACCACTTTTGATCTTCTTTGTTGAACACATATCTATCATCGCCCTTTAGTAAACTACCATCTAAATCCTTAGTCAAACCCATATCAGCGAAAGTCTTTGGATTTGCTTTTCTCTCTTCCTCAAGCTTAGCTTGTTTTTGTTGTTCAAAGTAAGCTTCTTTATTGAAATCTGGAGCGTGTCCAAATTCCGATGCTATAGATACTTCTGCAACTCCACCTTTCTCAGTAGCATTTATCCATTCATTATCACCAGTTTTCCTAGTGTAGTAAACACCCTTACCTTCTTGAGATACCTCGTATTTATAATCGTAACCTCCATCTGTAATTGGTACTCCAGGTTGGTAGCTATTCTCTGGTGATTCCGCAGAACCATCCACCGACTGTGATTCCGTACCTTCGGATACTATTTGAGGCTCTACAGTTGCATCGGTCACCTGAGAGCCCTTTTCCTTTTTTGGTCCGAATTGTTCTTCTTCGACCTGGTCAACTGTTTTCCAGCTACCATCACTATTTTTATGAGGATTTTCTTCTATCTCCTCTGTTTCTGCTATTGTAGATTGATAATGAGCAGCAACTCTATCCATGTTTTCCTTTGGTTGTCCATCAGCTACCATTTGCTCTAATACTGAGCCAAGTTCTTCTCTTGTCATAATTTAATTTATTTTTTAGGATACATTGCTAACAACTCTTCAGTTGTCATACCTTTATACTGATCTGATGCTGGTGATACCGGTGCCATTCCGCCATTTGAATCTTTCACATACATTTGATCCGCTGGCTTTGCTGGTTCGCTATCCTCCTTTTTTCTATTACTAGCAAAACCTTCATTATAATTCTTTTGCATAGATTGACCTATATAATTAGCCATTAAGCCTCTCGTGGTATCCTCGTTGAATAACTCATTATCAGGATTAGTTAAAGCATCGACAATTAGTTGTTTATGTGGACCACCAAGTACCCCAACATCTTCACCATTATTGATTATACCGTCATCATCACCTTCTGGTGGAGTTAGTCCTAGGGAAGCATAAGTCATACCATTTATCTCAGGATGCTCCGCTACCGCTTTTGCCCAAGGCACTCCCTCCCCTAATATATCATCATGCATTAAAGATCTTATCTTACCTTCTTTTAAGGTAGAATCTATGTCAGACACTGTTCTAGCCATATCAAAGCTAGGTTGAGCGTTTGGGTTCTCAGAGCTTTGTGAAGCTCCACTATCTCTAGATTTAATGATCTTATCTCTAACACCACTTAAAGTGACGTAGTCTTTGCCATACTCATCTAGCATTCCATTCACATCACTCATCAACATGAATTCTCCGTCACCAGTATCAACCTCCCACTTACCTTTATTGTCTCCATCCTTTACAACTCTCTTCTCAGCATACTTACCTACTATAGCATTCATAATACGCAGTTGATCTTCACCAACTGATTCGGATAAGTCATTGTCATTGAATATCTCTGTGACACGGTTTTTAGTGTCCTTTGCATCGGCTACTTCAGCTGCGTGATCGCCTAACCCCATCATACCTTCTGCTCCATCCCCACCTTCTTTTAGAAGCTTCAAGTAATCTTGTTGCCCGCTTTTAACGTGCTCTTTAGATGCTTTCAACCAGTCTTCTCCTAACCCACCGCCATTCTTAGCGGCATCAGCTGCTAATCTCCTCCCTTCTTTCTTGGAATTAGCTAAGCTAGTGACAGCGTCTTGACTTATTTTCATTAGATCGTCCATACCTTGTGCCATACCGTCTTGTTCGCCTGGTCGGAGACCACCTAAAGCGGCTTTATATGCGCCGTTCACTAGTGTGGAATCAGCTTGTTTTAATGGTGTTTTACTCATAGTTTATTTATTCTTTAAAATTGTACGAACTTACCGTCAACCCATTCACCAGCCGCAGAGGCATTCGCTTGTCCTCCACCCCCAACATTCACGTCTGCTAAACCAGTAGCGGCATTTGTTCCACCTCCACCACCCATACCACCAGCCATACCAGTCATACCAGATGATAGTGAATTAGCTGCACCGGTTATCCCAGACCACATCTTTTTATCGGCAGCGGATACTTTCGCTCCTTGAGCAGATACGTCTGACTGCGACATGCCAAGTAGAGACGATTGTCTCTTCATGTTCATATCTTGTGTTCTAGCATCGCCATCAGCTTCAGCGGAGTTCAACCGCTGTTGTTGTTGCGCTTCGGCCATTTGATTTCCTTGCTCTTGCTTACCAATCGATACAGCGTTCTTCTGAGCATCCATAGAGCCTTGGTTGGCCATTGTTTGAGCTAAAGCTGCTATACCAGAGCCACCCGCCGCACCTTTCATTTGCTGCATTACATTAGCTTGGTTCTGTTGGGATTTCTGTTGAGCAAAGTCGGCTTCAGCCGTGCTAACAGTTAAGTCCTCCATTGTATTCTCCTGATTAGCGTAAGGATTACTAGTGTCCATGTTAGCGAACTTTTCCTTTTGCTTATTCATCTCTATCTTAGCCGCTGCCTCTGCTTTCTTAGCGGCTTTCTTTTGTTTTGATCCGGATATAGCCTTTGCTATACCAGCTCCAACCCCCACTACAGCGGCACCTACTAGTAAAAAACTCATATCTTATTTGTTTTGTTTAATATATTCTTCATATTCTTTAAAATCTCTAGCCACAATGTCTTTTTCCAATTGACTTATGTCCTGTGTGTTTGTTGGGTTTTTGTGAATGTTAACAAAAATACAATCTTCATTAGCATGTATAACTCTCTTTGTTCCAGGTGTTGAAACTACATAGCAAGGGGCTACGTAATCCTCTACAGTATCTTCTGTTGCCACTGATATATTACCAGTTAATAAAAACCAAACGTGTAAATGTTTGTGGATAGCCCCTACAACTATAGACCCCTTATTCATACCCATTTGTCTAACGTAAATACCATCAGCAAATGTATGTTTCAATGGAAACAACTCTGAATCCTGGTGTGTTACTATACTGATTTCATCAGCATTATCAACTAGCATAGTCTGAAACTCTAGTATCTTCTCCCTAGAGGATAGTTGGATGTTATTTTTCATGCGATTAAATTTAATTATATATTAAATAATCACATCTTATACGTGTTATTTACTACTTTCAAACATGTCTACGCCAAAACTAAATAACTCCGCATACACTTCGCTGTTATTTTTAATCTTAACTTCAGCATAATAACCCAACGCGCTACTAAGGTTGGCTTTGTTGTCCTTGCTAAATAGTATAAAGGCTCCCGCGGGTACAGATGCCACAAAGTTATTAGCTATCGTTATCACCATTCCAGTGATACCCGTGATAATCCCTATCTCAACTATATTTGAATGATCTGCCGTGGTAAAACCACCATCAGCTCCAGTTGGAACATAGTAAGCCATGTCACCAACTTGGCACGAAACGTTTAGCGGTGATGTAAATGTTAGTACTGTAGGCATATTATGTTACTGTTAAAAAGTTAGGTGTAATTATGATGTTAGATAGCGAAGCCCCTGACGATGCCAGGGTTATAGTGCCTGTAATGTGAGCTTTAATGTTATTGACTGTCGTGATTTCACTAGCTGTATTAGCACTAGCAGTAGTTAGCATTGCCACACTCAAATCACTAGCCATAGACCAACCATTGTTTACTTGAAAGGAAGATCCTATGGGTATGGTTAGTAATAGTGCGTTAGATATTGTTAAGTCCGAATAACTTGACGAATCAGTTATACTTGTTACAGTGGTGCCAGTTGGAATCGCTCCGGAGAAGAAGAATGCTGTTCCACCCGCCGGTGAACTAGCCATAGCGGCAGATAGGTCTATTAAATACTCTCCATTCAGAACCCTTTTCGTGGCAACAGTCGTGTTAGCGGATACACCAACACCAGTTATCGTCATACCTACTTTTATAACAGCATAGTCAGCAGCCGAGAATACTAAGGTGTCATTATTTCCTGCTAAGGGAATTGTAGTTGTGAATGATAGTCTAGAAGAGTAGCTCTCTATAGTAGACCCAGTAGTCAAGCCAAGTCTATCGGCTATTGGTACTCTCACTACACTTTGTCCCGCGTTTGATACTGAGTAGTTTGTGACTTCCTTGTTGCCACCTGTGACATCACTATCCACTGGTTGTCTGTTTATAGCTATAGTGCTACCAGCATCTGCAATATATGCAATGGATATGTTTCTAGTTAAACCTAGGTTAGTGGAAGACGGGAGTGCTGAAAATCCAGCTATTGAAGTGGGGTTTCTAGTCGTATTTGCTAGTGCGCTAGGCGTTATGCTGTTCGTAACAACCGCTTGTTGGTTGAATGACGCTCTAGCTGAAGTTGTCGGGGCTGATGATGATAAAGCTAAGTTCGTACCAGCTCCAGTTGTCACAGTATTATACATTTGGAATACAGTATTCGTCGTTGAGGCTGTTGGTAATGTAATTTCTATGTTCTTAGTAAGAGTAGAGCCAATCGCTACTGTATTTATGATAGCGCCACCACCCTCAGGCGTAGACCAACTCCCCGTAGAAGTTGAACCCTTTAGGTTTGATGCAGCGAGAGTGTAATACGAGCTTCCACTCTGTATGACTAGCCCAACGTTACCAGCGCTAGTGCTATTCAATGATATACCTTGACTCGAACCGTTTACTCTAGCGCTAGCCCAAGTAGCTGTGTTTAAGTTGGTTTGACTATTAGTGGTGGTTGTTAGGGGTCTAGCAAGCCAAACTAAATTCACACACTGCATAAATGAGCACCAACCACCCTCGCCACTAATTGGGTCTGGATCTAACCCTAAGACACCAACTGGTGGCGTATAGAATATTTCAACTTTACTTGATTTTATCTTATTAGTGTTACCAGCACTAGTGTGCATTGTGTCGGTCACAGTCCAAGTATAATAACTTACCCATGGCTGTGCGCTAGAATGCATGTGGTAAGCGGGTTTAATACCTTTACTATTACTCTGCGGAATTAAGTATGCTGAACCCGTAGATGCCACTGTATATTCTGCTAGCTTAGTGGTTGTACCTTGCAACACTTGTCCCTCATGTTCATTAGACTTCTCAGCGTGTCCATTAGGATCAAATTGATCTATATTTGTTTCTGTGATGTCAGTTATATCTGTCTGAGTTACAGTAACAGTTTCGCCATTAGCGTTAGCTGTTTGGTTATAATGAACCTTCACACACCCATTCCTAAATATTCTACCACTAACCACCGTAGTACCTCCGTTATCAACGTCGGCATATATAGTTTTGTTACCCGAAGGCGCTGTGAAGCTAGAGTGGTATATTCTACAGTTAACGGAATTAGCTGGGTCATCAGCCACGCCGTTGTTGGTGAACTCAACTTTAGTTACTTCTGGATCTGCATTCCACCCGCTCGCAGCCGTATGAGTGTACACGGTTGCATTACCCGTACCAGTCGAAGTAACTGTTCCGCCTGGGATAGTAAAGTTTTTAGCACTTAAATCCAAGCCGGAATATGTTAGCTGAGCATTACTCGATAAAACCACGTTATGTAAAGTGGTATCATTGTATGATGCAGCTACGGTTGTTCCACTAGCAATGACTTGGGTTGCTGCGTTCTGTTGTCCCCAGTCAACACTGTCAGCACTGGCATCCCAATTGGTCCCATTGGTGCTAGAAGTTGCTGGCTCAACATAGAGCTTATGATATGTAACTGGAGTACCAGTAGTTTCAGAAGTAGCGCTGCCTAATCCTTGTACTGAGAACTCTCTTTCATCCAAATTCTCTAGAGTTGTGGAAACACCCTTTATTGCACTAAACCACTTCCCCTCCTTGTTTTTAAACTCTAAATTACCAATTTCCTGTAGGTCAGTTGTTAGGCTATCAACATACCAGCCTTTTTTAACGTTTAGATTATAGTATTCTTGATCTGAGTAAGTAACACCATTGACAACAACTGTATCGAATTCTGTTATCCTTGCTTGGGTTCCTTCGTAGTTTAACGTGCCGAAGCTCTTGACAGACCCTGGATTATCATTGATAAGGATAGTCACATCGGGATAGTTTTGCACTCCATAAAAATTATTCGGAGGAACAACAGCGCTAGCAAAATCAATATCAACATGATGTTGCCATATCTGACCTTGTTTAAAGGTATAATACTCATTGTTCAAGCTTATCCCCATCTCAGGTTCAAATGACTTGAAACAAGTCCAACCTTTAACTATCTCAGAGTAACCTAGAGTTGTTTTCGTCGAAAACACTTGTGACGGTGTAACTTTTTTCCCAATACTTATGTTGTAGTCTCCTTTCTTTTCGTCCCATGTACCTACTATATCAGACGCTCCAACTAATGTGTCGTTAAAGTAATCTTTCATGCCAATATCTGACAGTACTTTAATTGTTGCTTGCCCTTCTAATTTAAGAACCTTACCCCTCATTTGATCACACCAGTAAAGAGAGCTTGGTGAAACAGCTAGTGATTCTGGGTTTGTGGATATGCCATAGTCACCAGGTATCGAAGTTGGAGTACCGAGCACTTTGTTAGTGGCTGTAACGTTAGTGTTTCCATCTGCATTATAAAGAGCATCCTTATTTGTCAGTATGTTCAACACTTTGTCTTCACAAAAAACTAAGGTATTAGTATCTCTAGCGTATAACCTCTGGATCGTTCCGTAACTAGGGTTTATGTCCTTAGTTATTGGCTCCGCCTGTATGAATTGATTTAGGTTATTGACTCCACTAGTGGAATTGAAAATTCCTGAAAATATCATACCACTACTCCTTAGCTCCTCTTCGTAAGGGGTAGCTAGGGTTGTCGATGCTTTAACTCCGTTATCAAGTTGTGGTGCGTTGAAGTCATCTCTAACTCTATCAGACTCTACGCCATTACCAAATGCCCAGCAATTAGACCAACCTAATAACATTGGGTTATGCCAATGTACTCTTTCGGAGGTATATTCAGCTCCAATTGTTTGGCCAGTTAAAGCCGCTAGGTTTATAGCGTTCTCTCCAGTTATTAAATCAATATTTTTTTGCCCAGAAGGAGCGCCACCTGATTTATTAACGAATAGTATAAGTTTAGTTTTATCTGGTCTCTCTATATATATCCAACCACCGTGCGGTATTGTGGTTGCTAAGTTATTATTTAAGGTTATAGTTGTTAACCATGGTTTGCCACTCACAGAATTAACTGAATTAACGATATAAGTCACTCCACTCTTAACGTATTTTGATCCCCTTGGTATAAGCAATTCATTCTGCTTGTGATCAGGGTTTAAGGGTATTTTAGCACTCGCTTCATAATAGATGTCCATTCCAACATCTTCTTTTGGCTCTGTCTCCCATATTGCTGGGTTTGCACTACTAAACGTTTCCAACCCACTCTCGTCAACTGATATCATTGGTTCTAAGAACTCTATGACCAATGAGTGATGATTGTACTGGTTAACACCATCAAGACCAGTAAACCTACCGTCACTTCCACCATTTGAATTAGGGTATGTTGTCCACAGTCTAGGGTTTTTAAAAGTATACGTAGTTCCATTCCAATTATTTGGCTCTCCATAAACAGTGCCATCTACTATTTGATTAGCAGTATTTAAAGTTGCCCCAGTGTTACTGGTGAATGGCCACCAGTTGTGGTTATGCCCCACTGGGTAGGATGTTCCATAAACTGTCCCACCAACAACGGCACCATCATACCTCTCCCCATTAACCACGGCAACTTCTTCCCCTGTAACTGGGTCAATCTTATTCATCGCTATGTGTTTTGTATCATCGAATATATGGTCAGAGCTACTCCCAAACATTTTATCAACCTCTATCCTAAAACCGTACCTGTTGTTGTCTTTGTCGCTATCATTACCATCGTGGTTCCAATCATAATCCCCACCATTACCTATTAGAGGCGCGGTTGATTTTTCGTTTTGACTACCGCTGTTCCAGTAGTCTAGATTAGCACAGTGGAGTGGGGCCGTGCCTTTAAAAGCCCTAGAACCCAATCTACCATGTACTCCTTCTATCCTATAAACAACCTGCGCTGGATCTTGCTTGAACCTAAATAATCCACCAACGTTGTGTAGTAGCTTTTGCGGAGTAGTGAATTTACCCCCCTCGTTATTTGGCGAAGCGTCAAAGTTGGCATAGGATATGTCCATCAACCCCTTACCACCCGCAACTCCACCACCGTTTACAACGTTCCTGCTAGACCTACTATAGTTATACATTCCGCCACTATTGATCGCATCTGTATCAAACGAACCACCGCTGTCCTTAGCAGTGTCACAGTCGTCGATAAACCATCTGTTTTTAGTGCTATATTGCCCGCCATTATGCCATTCCCTCCACTCAGTCCAAGTATTCTCAGTCAGTCCATCATTTGACCCTAAGTAACCCATATTCATAGTGTCAAACACCTGGTAAGAAACTGTAGAGTTAGCTAAGCTCAATAATTGTTTTTGAAGTGTTAGATCTTTTAGTATCTTAACAAAGAACCTACCATCAAACTCAGGTTTGTCTTCAAATTTATTTTGGACAACCTCTAGTTTCATTTCTAGAATTGGGTCCAACAGTGATATTGGTTGACACTCATCTCCTAGTGGCTCCGATAATGATATTTTTAGCCATGTACCCTGATCAGCTATTCCTGTCACAGTATAGTTTTCCGACAGATAAGTGGTGGAACCAGTGACTCCACCAAGCCTAATTTGCAGGTTGTCTAGCACTTGCGGGTCTCTCACTTGTTTAAACGAGTTATCGAAATGAGTTCTTCTAACCCTTATAAACTTTCTACCTGCCTCTGGCAATGCCGACACGGCAAACTCCACCGTCTCAAACCCAAAGCTTTTTCTTTTCTTTTTAATAAATAGAGGCGCACTGTTCTCTATGGCTACAACTCTATACCTAGCTTTTTCAGTCACAGGGATATTAGTGTCGTGTTGCTTTTTTAAATACAAATAAGTGTCTTGTTGTATTTTGTTTCTCTCAGCAGATGGAAATGATATCCAGACATTACCGTCCTCAGCATCATAAAAACGATCCATAGCGACGTTGTAGTACTCGTTTGATGTTTCTTTAACGTAGTAGGTTAAAAACTCAGCCCACGGTGGTCTCTCTACCGATTCCACCACTTTAGCATTCAGGTAATTTTGGTTAACACAGTCTTCTTTGTCTATAGTTACAGAACCCCCTTCTTTTGGAACCATCACCGGCGTCTCTCTACCGTATTTATCTGACCACACCACTCCTAGTTGGTATGTTCTCAGTGATTTAACTGATCTATTAGGTATCTCCTCATCTTCGATTTGGGATAGCGGGATTTCGTATGAGTTAACCCTACAGTTCATCTGTAGTGACTCGTCTATATTGTAATTTTGTACGTAGTTACCATATACCAATCTATTAGCTGTCATCACTTGGGTCTTGGCTTTTCTAGGGACATTATCCCAAGGTCTAAGCAACTGGTTAGATGCTACGGCGGCGTGTATTAATTCTGACTTAATCTCAAACTCTCCTCTATGCCATGAATAAGCATTCATATCTGGCCATATAGGATCTCCGTCTTGAGGCTTTAGCGTCTTAACAGTGTAAACTACTGATTTATTTGTTTCTTTATAGAGAAGGTCTACTTCTACTACATCCTCTGGTAATGCTCCCCATTCTGGAAAGTAATTCTCTAGTTTTAAATACCTAAGTCTATTTGACATACCCAAGTTAAATCCTTTTTTAGGTAGATAATCAAAGTCCCCCGGTAAAAATGCTATTTCAGACCAAGGTGCAAACGTGGAGTATTCACCGTCTTGATACTTCCACCTATAAGAGAATCTAGGGAACTTAAACTCAAACATTGGTTTTTCTTGCTCCACCCTTAAGCACCAAGCGACATCCTCGTTAGCTATACCTGCATCGATAGAATTTATAGTTAAATTAAAAACACCTGTGGTTATAACGTTTGGTGGTCCACTGGGACCAGGTTGTAGTGGTAGAGGCGTGGTTACTGTCGCTCTAACCTCCGCTGTATCTGCTGCGAAAGAAGCTGGTGCGGCTGTTGGGTTGTTAGTTAACATCACGACATCGCCGACCCTAAGGTCAATATCTGTTATAAAACTAATTGAAACTGGATCACCAACCTCAAGTACTTCCGGGGTAGATTGTGAGTCGTAGAAATTCATATCCGTTGAAGTACCGGATACCGCATTCTCTTCTTCATCATCGTTTACCCTATCACTCTTACTAGTGTACATACTTAGTGTTAGTGGGTTTGTTGGTGATTTCTTTATTACAGTTATGTGGTCTTCGGTTACCCAGACTGGTTGTATTCCAGATCTATCAAGAGCGATCACAAGTTGGGTTGATGTTGATACGGCTCTCTTTACTAGTCTCGTGTGAAAAAGACCGGTATTTTGAGGGTCTGACCAAGTTTGATTTGTCATGGTACCCGGTGGCATGGTATTATGGTAGAACAAGTTGCTCCTACCATGTAGCGGTTTAGTACCGCCAGTACCCCTCTTGCTTCTCTCTATATGTATTTTTTTAGGCTCATTCTGGTTGTCCGTCCAGAACATCATATCACTGAGGATGTCTATGCCTGTTATAACGTTGTGTGGGTTAAAATTCAATACTCTTGGGGCTGAAAATGTGATTACATCACCGACAGAGCTACTAACAGCATTGTTACCGTCATGGTGAATCCACCAAGTACTAGCGTAGTATCTTATTTTAGTGACTTTGTAGTTCCAAGTACTACCTATGTTTATGGTACCACCAGAACCATCATCAAACGAGCCTGTAAGAGTCATTCCGATTCTCACGCCATGAGCCCAACTCTGATCGCCACCTGCTATTTTAAAAACTTTAGTACTAGTGTAGTTGGATGTGGTAATGGCGTGACTCGCCGTGTGTATATCAACAAAAACAAAGTCAGTTGTTTTCTTGGTAACGTTATACTCTACTATATAGTCCTTTTGTGGTGTTCCAACTGGGACAACATCAACACCGCTCCCACTGTAAACCATGAAGTAGACCTTGTCTTTCTCAGGCAATGTTTTTACCCCGACAACTTTGGATATAGCTTTGTCTATAAAAGTATAGACCGTATCCTCCGTCACGTTAGTATTGCCTAACATAGTTTGTAGGGTACCAGTATCTGATCCATCAGAAGTCATTACTTGAACGTTATTTGCATCACGATATTGACCAGCTGCAACCGCACGCTCATCCATATCTTTATTCATCTTACCGCCAGTAAAGTCTCTTTTTAATATGCCCATGTTATATTTTAGTGTTTAATCCATTTAGATTTACCTCTCATAATTTGAGTTATCTCTTCTAACTTAATTTCAGACAACCTCAATTTAGCCCTTCTTGTTTCTGTGGCTTTTTCCTTTTTAAATAATGCTAGCATACCGTGATCAGCGGGGATCTTAGACTGCAAGCATCCATACAAAGCGTGTTTTATCATTGCTTCTTGAGCGAACTTATGAACTATAAAATCTTTTTCTACATGTATCTCATTCTGCCAAGGATCAGATGGGGTAGCACCTACGTTTTCCACACCATCCTGTAGGTAGGCAACTCCATCGCTGATATACTTTAAGGTTACAGTTTTTCCCGCACAATTACCACTAAAATGGATTCTTCCTTTGTGTTGGTCAATATAAAATGAACCATTGACATTCATATGTCTTGGCTCAGCCCCAAATCTAGCACCATTAGACAAAGCAACGTCATCACTATGATCATACACATCGTTATTACTGGGTGTTGAATTTGGATTGTTTTGAGCATAATCAAACCAAGTATTGGAATCACTAGCGTGAGTAGTGTTGTTATTACTATCAAATTGCAAGAAGTAATTATTATCTTGATTGTATGGTTTTGGATTACTAGTGGTGATCGCCGGGAAAAGAGTATGCTCTATACCAGAATTATCTTTCCACGTTACTTTAGTGTAACCAACGTAATCGTGGGGTAGTGCCATTACTAGTGAAGGAGGCAATTCTATCTCCATAGTTCGAGTGGACTTAAAAGTATCAAAGCTAAGTTCTTGCATTGCCCGGTGACAATGGTAACTTACATCCCCCCTACCAAACCCATCAAGTAATCTTTCTGGTTGACAATAAGTAGCCATGATATCGTCTATCACGTCACTTAATTTATAGAACTGATAGTTCCCATATTGCCTGTCATCTCCTGACAACTGAGTACCATCTTTACCTTCGTAATATTGCTCGTGAGTTAACGTAATCAAGTTATCTGCCATAGTTTATTGTTTTTGTGCGTCGTTTTGTTTTTCTTCTGCTGAAGCTAAACCAACTATCCCCGGTTTGTTTATAGTGATTCCAGCTAGTTCTAATACTTTTATAACTAAATTAGTCTCCTCTGATCTATGCAGGTTGAAGTCAACTGATCCCGTCGCGTTGTACAGTGCTTTTTCATTAACAACTACGTAAGCCCAATTTACAGCTCTAGGAACAGCGGCAACAACTTCCACCTTGAACATCCCACTTGTCGTGATAGCTGTTGTTCCACCGCTTTCAGAGTACAGCGAGAAGGATCCATCAGTATTCTCAGTATAGTATAGTTCCGCTGGTAATTGGTGCGCGGCATGCCATCTTGACGACAATCTATTATCGTATTGTCTCTTTAAGTCTGGTAGTAAGTAATACTCAATCCTCTTCAAAGGTATTCTAGCGCCTCCAGTTCCAGTATAAAACATTCTACCTGTTCTATATATAGACGCCGAAAGAGCTGGTAGGTAATGACACCCCGCTGTATATGTCAAGGCAACAGGTGTTCCCTCATAAATACTTATTTTTTCTCTTAATAGGTTTATTGAATCACCAAAATCAGGTTCTAATGCTGGTGCGGCCGTAGCTGATTGCTGAGGCTGGTCTGCTCTTTTACCCATAGCTATCTTAGCCGCTAAGTCATAAAAGTACTGCTCGAATATGTCTAACTGCGCTTGATTAGCGTGTAGATTAAATTCTTGTGGAGTAATATAACCCCGTTGTTCTTTGTTAGCCAAAGCTAGTACTCTTTGGTATACTGTATCTATACTTATTGTTGTCTGTACGTTTACTATAGCCATATTTTTTATTTATTAGTATTGCAATCGCCCCTGATATAGGAGCGACTGCGATACATTGTTTATTTTAATTGTTTCTCAACAACCTTTAGAACTTCCATTCCTTCGTCAGTCTTAAACCAAGCGGCTAAAGCTGAGAATGGGTGCTCTTCAAATGGAACGCTAAGTAGTTTTCTACCACTTGATGCCCAAGTAAATGTTCTTTGATCTGCTGATAGAACTATCATGTTATTTTCGACAGCTTTTATAGCTACGTTCCTCATAACCACATTGTCGTCATTAACCAATCCTAAGAACTTAAACGGGTCGTTCTTTGCAAATATCATGATATCTCTCTTAAGCTCCTTAGAACTCATCTGAGCCACCTTAGAACCTAGCTGAACCCTCATTATCGCTTCAACCTCGTCGATATCTAAGCCTCTTGCCGCGATCATCGCGTCTAACTCATAGTTCAAGGTATCTAACTGTTGTACAGCTCTTTGTTTTGGCTTAACTTCATACCATAACTTATTGTTTTGCGGATGATATATTGATAGCATTTTTTGTAATGCAACTTTGTTTTTTGGAACAAATAAAACTCCATTTCTAAATACGATCCTCCCAAGACGCACTTGTCCTTTCATCTCCTCAGTGAAGGGTGTATTTTGGTTCTCCGCGTAGGATATCTCCCTTTCATAACCCTTCTTTTCATCAAAGTAGTAAATACCTCTACTTTTCACTGATAGTGATAATGGTTTTGAACCATCTTTTAGTAAGTATCTTCTGTCTTTGATTTCCCAATCATTAATAACCCGATTAGTAGGTTCTTTTCTTTTTGGTTCCATATCCACAGCATCTTCAAAAAATTCTGTAACTACTTCTTCCATTGTTTCAATTTGAGGTTCAACCTCAACTTTCTTTGTGTTAGCTTTTTTAGCCATAATAATATATAATATAAATTAGTAAAAATAAAGGGATGGAGATTATGCTCCACCCCTCTAAGAATTGTTTATCCTTTTAACAATACAAAGTTATTAGCTCCTTGTACTACTAAACATCTTTCAGATAAGAAGTGCATTTCCATCGCGTCTAAATCAGAAGTAGTTGCTCCAACTGAACCAGTAGTCCAAGTTTTCATTTTTCTACTTTCCATATTAGAAGCTCTGTAACGAACATGTAAGAAAGGTCTCTTAAGATTTCTTCCTAAACCTTGGTCATACACAGAAGATACACCAGCTGGAATCATTACACCGTGGATAGCGTTAGTGCTATCAGTAGCGTTGATCAATCCTCTTGTTGAAGCATCATTCAAGTATTTGAAGTCAGACTTGTAAAAGTCGTAAGAACCTCTTCTGAAACCAGTAAATCCTAGGTTCAAAGCCATTTCTTCTTCATTGTTAAATACTCCGTAAGAAGTTCCAGTAGCATAGCCAGCATTCAATGTAGCTAACATGTCATCGATATTCAATGAAGTTTTTCTATCTAAGAACATCATGTTCTCTTCAATTGCTCCATTAGAATCAAGTTCAGCTAAGATATCATCAAACTCAGTTAAGACAGCAGCACCTGCGCCAGAATCTAAAACATTAGAGATATTACCTCTTGAAGCTAAAGCTTCCCAAAGACCTTCAGTTCCACCAACTGCTCCAGTAGCGCTAGTCACAGCAGAAGCTGACATCGCAGCATTTGCAGTTACTGACTCTAATAAAGCCATCTCACAGTAATCAGAGAAACGAGCTTTAGTATCACCAGAAGCTTTTAAGTACCATAAGTATCCGTTTTGTCCTTCTTCACCAGAAACTTCAACCCATCCAATTGCAGACGCATCAGAACCTGATACTTCATACTTATCTTTTAAGATAATTGGTTTGTTGCTTCTAGTTTTGAATTGTGGAGTGTTTGCTCCAACTCTACCTACAGATCCTTTAACGTACTCAGAACCATAAACTAAAACTACACATTCACCTGTTAAATCCGCTACACCACTAACGTTACCATCATATCTTTCACAGTTGATGATTGCATCAGCAGTACC
>Ga0307984_1000134_pt1 | contig 29884 bp, 35 predicted proteins | sample EllFjometageno78_FD_203169 | JGI IMG/M metagenome (GOLD analysis project Ga0307984, IMG submission 203169) | Marine microbial communities from Ellis Fjord, Antarctic Ocean - #78 | ecosystem: Environmental > Aquatic > Marine > Unclassified | place: Southern Ocean | collected 2014-10-09
TCGCTTGCCTTGGCTTCTAGCCAATCCGTGTAGATGCTCATTTTGCACCCCCAACCTTAGCAATGATCTCGCCAAGATCTGGCGTTTCCCACGCATCAAGCTTGCCGCTGCGGTCCTTAGCCAGCCATAGGCCATCGGAGTCGCACATTAATGCACGCTGAGTCTTGCCGTCTTCGTCTTTTTCAATGCGAAGTGCGAGCACCTCATCAAAGAAGTACGGTAGTTTTTGCGCGGTTTTATTTCCTGGAAGAGACGGGAAGTACAACATGCGCCCCATTTCATCCTGCTGCTTTTCTAATTTAGCAGTCATTAAAACGTGCATATCCAGATCACGGAAGGCGCGAATAATCTCGCTCAACTGCACATCCATCTCCCCGTATGCTGCCCGGCCATCCTTGTTTATTTTCTTCTCGTGAGCCAATACTACCTCGGCAATTTCAGAGATGGAGTCCAGAACAACCGACTCAAATTCGTCTGAAGATTCCAACCAAGCATAAGCTTCGTGAAGATCAGTCATACTTTTTATTTCTATAAAAGGTATATTGTCATCCTTCAATGAGAGCAGTCCGCCCTCAGCTGATAGAACAACTGGTTTAGGTAGTGTCTTCGACAGCGTGGTTTTACCGCAACCCGCTTGACCGTAGACCAAAACCTTTAGACCCTTATTGCTTAGGTCGCCTGTACTTAGTAGCTGTATAGCCATTATGTTTATCCTTTTTAAAACTTCGGCTGGAAAGATTTCCGCTTGAAGTTGTTGCTATCGTATCCTCTTTAATGCATGATAACAAGCATTGAAGGTAAAAAAATTAACATAAGGATGAAAAAAATGACTTTAGACCAAATCAGAGAGCAGCTTGCAGACAGCAACCTGCGTAAGGTTGCCGAAGCATGTGGCCTGCACTATAACGTAGTGACCAGGCTAATGAAGGGCGACACGGACCCACGCTACTCAACAGTTGAGCTTTTGGCCAACTATATAAAGGCGCGGGAACATGGCCAAAATATTTGATCACCCTTTTAGACCGCTAGAAGCTCCCAAGGCTGATCCGCCAGAATTCCAGTTAATCGCTGCAATGGTGGCGTCAGGATTAGTTCCTCCTGATAAGGTCCACCTCGATGGCCAGCTCCACAGATGGGGCGGAAGCGGCAAGCGAGACAAGAACAGTTGGTACTGTTGCTTTGCCGATGGCATTCCTGCTGGCAGATTTGGCGATTGGCGCTTAGATCTTGAGGTCACTTGGCGAGCAGACGTTGGACGAGCGTTGACTAGTGCAGAGCAGATGGCCCACAGTCGCAGATTGAGTGAGTCTAAAAAAGTTCGTGACGCTGAAGTGGCCCAGAAACGTGAAGTCGCAAGCCATACAGTTGAAACTATCTGGAGTAAGTGTACAGGATCTGAGGATACTCACCCGTACCTGCAGCAGAAGGGAATCAGCTCCCATGGCTCTCGTGTGACTGGCGATGGACGCCTGGCCCTGCCTTTATATGGCACAGATGATAGTATTAGTAGCCTGCAGTACATTAGCTCGGAAGGCGGTAAGCAATTCCATGCTGGTGGTGCAGTGTCTGGAAAGTTCTGGACCCTGGGCACTATGGACGAGGATGGACCGCTCTTTATTGCTGAAGGCTTTGCTACGGCGGCAACCATTACCGAAACCACAGGCAGGCCATGTGTTGTAGCCTACAGCGCCAGTAACCTGCCCGCAGTCACTGAAGTCATGCGTCAAAAATACGGTGCTGGCCAAGAAATAATTGTCGTGGCAGACAACGACGATCACGGCGTGGGGAAGAAATATGCAGATATGGCGGCTGACAAATACGGCGCTAAAGTGATCATGCCGCCCATCAATGGTGACGCTAACGACTACGCCAAGGAGACTAGCGAACAAGACTTACTGGATCTACTTTTGCCACCCTCCAGCAGCATCTACGACACACTTCGAGTGGTCAGCGGTGACTCTCTGCCAGAGGAATACAACGCCCCGGACGAGCTAATCCAGGACATGATTGTGCGTAAGTCGCAGTCGCTTTTGTTCGGTGACAGTAACTCAGGCAAGACCTTTTACGCTTTGTCAATGGCCCATTCTATCTGTGAAGGCGTGAATTTTATGGGAAAGAAAGTAGAACAAGGCGCGGTAATATACCTGGCAACAGAGAGTCCAGCAAGTGTCATCAGCCGGGTTCAAGCCATAAAAGACTACCATAACTGCCAAATGAAGAACCTTTTCATCGTCCAAATCCCCATCAATTTCTTTACCAGCGACCAACATGCCATCGAAGTTATTGCCCTCATTAAGCAGGTTGAGGCCGACACAGGCGTCAAGGTTAACCTCGTTATTGGTGACACATTAGCTCGCATGACAGCAGGTGCAAACGAGAACTCTGGCGAGGATATGGTGCCCATTTTGCAGCGCATAGACTCGGTTATTTACGAGGCTAATACTGCCTTTTTAATCATCCACCACAGTGGTAAAGATGCGTCCAGAGGTGCTCGTGGTAGCTCAACAATCAGAGCCCATATAGACACTGAAATCTACGTGGTAGAGGAGAATCTACAGCGCACAGCGACCATAACCAAGCAACGAGAACTGCCCTCAAAGGGCGTTGAAATACCCTTTAAGTTGGCCGTTGTGGAGATGGGAATCAGCAAATTTGGCGAGCAAGTCAGCACCTGTGTCGCAGTATTTGATGACGAAGAGCGCGTCCAAAAGGTCAAAAAAGACTCCAAAATAGAGAAGAATAAGAAGCTTATTGAGCGTGCCTGGTGGTCAGGTGGTGCAGAAATTCGCCCATTTAAAGACTCAAACGTGCCTTATATTAGCACCTCAGCCTTCAAAGAAATGCTAAGAAATGATGGATTAAAGGACTCAGCCATCAACAATTACATGAAGCCAAGCTACGATAATGGTCCTATATGTGTGCTAATAAACGGCGAAATAATCGCCAAACATGAGCATGGATATGTCATTTTAGACCTCATTATGGCCTCTGCTTTTATGCTCAGGAAGGGTAAATAATGGCTCTCAATAAAGGTACAAGAAGGTACATTGTACCTATTTTGTACCTTGTACCTTTTACCGTCAAAAGTGTACTAAAAAGGTACATAAAGGTACAACAACCCTTTAGGGGTTGTACCCTTGTACCTAAGTACTAACCCAAGTTTCTTGGCCTATGGTTAAGATCATAATTAAAGTGATATAATATTCGCTTGAATAAATCGACTGGCTAACGGAGACGATTGTGATGCGCTACAAAGATGCAGAAAAGAATAAGATCAGCGAAAAAGTATTCGCTCTCATGGAGACAGGACTTCCTTGTGGAAAGTCTTGCTTCAAGGTTGGTGTTCCTAAGAGTACGTTTCTCGGATGGGTGAAGCCGGAAGGCAAGCTTGCCGACCAGTACGCGGGCGCGCGCGAGGCAATGATACACGCAATTGCTGAAGAAGTGCTACAGATTTCCGACACCGAGCCGGTGTCAATTGTTGACCAGCACGGCATCTCTCGTTATGACTCTGCTGCAGTGCAGCATCAACGCTTGATGGTGGACAGTAGAAAATGGCTGCTCTCCAAGATGATGCCAAAAGTCTATGGCGACAAAACAACACAAGAAGTCACTGGTGCAAATGGTGGCCCTCTCACAATCACAGCTCTCGACCTCAAGAACCTGACGGACGAAGAGCTCGACAATATGGACTACCTTATGTCCAAAGGATCTAAAGAAGCTGACGTAAAATGAACTCGATGTCGCCAGCTCTTGTAGCCGAGGCCATCCAGTACGAAAGAGACAGGCGACTCGCCTCGGCATCACTGTACGCATTCGTTCGCCAGTCTTGGCACGTTGTTGAACCTGGTGTTCCTTTTGTTGAGTCCTGGCACATCCAAGAGATCTGCGAGCACTTGGAGGCCATCAGCTCTGGTGATATTCGCAAACTACTGATCAATATTCCCCCCAGGCATTCAAAATCCACAATCGTCTCAGTAATCTGGCCGATGTGGGAGTGGCTGACTGACCCGGCACAGAAGTTTCTGTGCGCATCTTATTCTGGTGCTCTCTCGATCCGTGACAATCTCAAGGCTCGACGACTGATTCAATCGCCCTGGTATCAAGAGCGCTGGGGTCACATGTTCAAGCTATCCGGCGACCAGAACGCAAAGCAACGCTTTGAGAACTCTGCTACCGGGTATCGCATCGCAACATCGGTTGGTGGTACTGCAACTGGTGAGGGTGGCTCCCGGCTACTGCTCGACGATCCGCACGCTGCCCAGGAGGCGCAATCCGATGCAATCCGGGAGTCATCGCTCGAATGGTTCGACCAGGTGTGGTCCACACGACTAAACGACCCCAAGAAGGATGCAATGGTGACCGTCATGCAGCGTTTGCATGAAAGAGACATCAGTGGCCACATTCTAGAAGATATTGGCGGGTGGGAGCATCTGATGATCCCGGCAGAGTGGGACGGCAAGCGCCGCAAGACTAGCCTGGGCCAGTATGATCCTCGCACCAAGAAGGGCGAGCTGATATGTCCTGAGCGTTTTGGTGAGGATGAGGTTAAAGATTTGAAGCGCCTGCTCGGTGTTTACGGCACGGCGGGTCAGCTGCAGCAAGATCCGAACCCATCTGAGGGCGGTATACTCAAGACTGACTACATCGAGATGTGGCCGCACAAGCGTGGCCTGCCGCCGTTTGAGTATATCCTGCAGAGCTATGACTGCGCGTTCACTGAGAAGACGACCGGCGACCCAACAGCGTGCAGCGTGTGGGCCGTGTTCACTCACGATGGAAAGCGCAACGTCATGCTGATCGACGCCTGGGATGAGCACCTAAGCTACCCGGATCTGCGCGCCAGGGCGATCAAGGACTGGGCCACAGAGTACGGCGGCATGAGCAAAGAGAGCGAGTTCTCTAGGCCACGACGACCTGACAGAATCTTGGTCGAGGCCAAAGCGTCTGGACAATCTTTGCTTCAAGACCTAAGATTGGCTAATGTCCCGGCGATTGGCTACAATCCGGGTAACGCTGACAAGGTTAGCCGGGCCCACCAGGCAGCCCCAACACTGGAGCTCGGCATGGTGTGGATACCTGAGTCTAAGAAGAATCCAGGCCACTTTGTGACCTGGGCGCATGATTTCGTCAAGCAATTGTCGAAGTTTCCTGTTGCGCCGCACGATGACTACGTTGATACTTTCACGCAGGCCATCATATATTTTAAGAATGATCGCTGGTTTGAGTTGCCACAGGCAAAAGATCCCGACGAGCGCAAAGTCGAGAGAACGGCTAGGACTAACCCTTACGCAGCTTAGGAGTACACTATTTTGAGAGGCAATGCATTCCAACGAGGCCGTTCACCGCTGCAGAGATTTGCTCAAGGCTCGGACGAGCCGGTAGCAGAGATCAGCCAGCCATACCAGCCATCCAGCTCAATACCTAATGTTATTGGTGACGTAATCACCGACACAGTCTCTGGAATGTTCGGCCCCATCGGCGCGTCAGCCATTTCTCTTGGCGAGCAATACTTCACCGACCATACGATGGAGGAGCTTGAGGCGAACAACGCAGCTTACAATAAAGCCTTTAACTACAATCCCCGGACCGCCGGTGGCCAGGCCATCAACAAGGGCGCCATGGATCTTATGACCCAGGGCGTTACGGCTGGGATGGAAGCATACAGCGAAAACAAGGACAGCCTGGGCCCGATACCTGGCATGGTTGACTACGGGCTTGAGAAGTACAACGAGCTCGACCCTGAGACTCAGTTTGCTTTAGGCAATGTGCTAACTGTTGGCGAGGTTCTGCCTATTGGCAAAGCGGCCAGCATGGTCAAGCAAGGAGTGAAAGGCGCAGTAGACACCAGAAGGATAGGCCGTGCAGCTGATTTAGTGCCGGACGAAAGCGCTTACCTGCCCCTCCAGGATAGACTGGAAGAGATGGGAGCTCGGCAGCTGGCCGTCGATGATGTCCCGCCGGTTCCGGAAGTTGCTGTTGTATTGACAGATATTGACCACCGCCTAACACCAATGGCGCGTGGAGTTGCAGATAAGCGAATTGCCCTGGAGAAAGAGATGGCTCTGCTAGAGGCGGAGCGATCTGGCAAAAAGCCAAAGGCTGTCCAGAGTCGCGTTAAAATCGACGACCTGGCAAAAACATTTGATGAGGACCACCTCAACGTACATGGCAGAAAGCTAGACCCGACAGTGCCAGAGGACCAGTTAACAGCTGCGCGAATCATTGCCGCCGACATCGACGAACAGATGACGCAAGCAAACTCCGGCGCAGGATGGTATGATGCCGATGTTGAGAAGACTTTCCAGATGCTGGGCGAGATACCTGGCCTAGAAGCATTAAAGAATAATGAGACGAAAAGAATAATCTGGTCGGCTCTTGCTGCGCCTACATCAATTGGGCAGAAGGTTATAGGCAACACGAAGGCGGCTACGGCTGCCATGTTGACCTATGCGCGAACCGGAGAGATCCCAACCGTAGCGCCAGGCAAGGGAGCAGTGACCGAAGGCATACAGAATGCTGGGTGGGGCTTCAAGCAAAAGTCAGTAGAGCCTGGCATGAAAGTCATATCGAAGCTGCTCAGCAAGTACGGCGAAGAAGGTTTTGCAGACTGGTGGCTATCGCCTCACTCTCTAAAAGAGTTGACAGATATTAGGAAAGAGGCCGGGCTAGGCGGTGCGCCTACCGGGCTAAGTGGCGGCAAAGACAGCATCCACCTTGGAGCTATGATTCTTGGCGACAAGACAGGCCGCTTCTCTCTGAACATAAATGGATACGAGGGGACCACGAAAGACGTTTGGTATTCTCGTAGCTACAACCGCGCATTCGGTCAGATGTTTGGCGCGAACGATCCGAAGACTGGGTTGCCTGTAGTTCAGGGCGGGCCCAGGAATCAAACTGAACGCCGACAAATGGAAGCGTTCAACCAGCTGGTGCTGGACAATACTGCGTTAAAAGGATTATCAGAAGCCGATGCACAAGCGGTTCTGTGGTTCTATGAACAAGGTTTATATTCCCGTCTAGGCGTTAAATCACGCCCAGGCTCATTTAGTGAAGGTGTAGGAGAAGTATATGGGTCTCTCGGAGTACGACAGCCAGTTCGCGGAAGCGATGGCATTGAAATTGAAATTGAACCGCCAGGCGCGCTCGAAGACTTCCGAGGCATCAGCGGTCGCAAGCGAGCCATCCGTGCAAACAGACGGGCTGGCCTCGACGCGGGCACCGATAATGGCGGCGGTAATCTCTCGGAATCCGGGCCTTACCGAAGCGAAATTATCGAGAATGATGGACGAGATGGGCTTTTAAGCTTTTCCCCTGATCCAGCTACTCTAGGCAAATACCAGGCGGCAGGGCTCAACCTGCCGAACATCAACCAGGTAGACTCGCCATCCAACGCCGCAACTTATAATACCGACATGACAGAAGCCATGTCTGGCCATGAGTTCGGCCCTCAAGTAGAAATCAAGAGTGCAGAAGACCTTGCTCAGGCAAGTCTGTTCCGCACCACCGATGGCAGCGGCTTTGCCATCAAGCCTGACGGCGATATTGTCGCCGTATTCACTTCCGCAGGCGAGCCCAAAGGCGGCTCTTACTCAATGATCCAGGCAGCGGTCCAAGCGGGCGGCAAGAAGCTTGATGCATTCGATACCTATCTTCCAGACATTTACGAGTCAGCCGGATTCCGTCCAGTTGCCCGACTCCCGTGGAACGACGACTACGCCCCGGCAGGATGGGATAAGAAGACGTTCGTAGAGTTCAATAATGGCGAGCCAGATGTCGTTTTCTTTGTCCAAGATTCAAACTACTTTGGTGGCGCAAAAGATGTCCCCATCGTTAAAGACTACGACCAGGCTGTTTCTCTTCAGGACCAGGCGCTGCAAGCTCTGGCCAATCCAGTAGAAGGTTTTGCTGCAGGCGGAATGGTTCGTCAAGAATACAACGCCGACCGCATCAACCAGATTGCTATGGATATTCAGGGTTACGCTGGAGGAGGCTTGATAGATAAAGCCATTCAGAAAGGCGCCGAGGCATTAGGCTTTGGCCATGACCGACAGCTTGCTATTAGCCAGGAAGCCGTGGACCTTACCAACGAAATGGTAGACGCCGGGCTGATCGAAGAGCGCTACAGAGTTGAGCTCTTGGTTCCCAAGTCTGGCGAAGAACAGACCAGGCAGAACGCTGGCATCAGAGGCGATGAAGAGGTATTCAACGCCGTAAACCACGCGCTATTCTCCTATGATGCAGGGCAGAGCAAGATTGCTTCCATTGCCAGCCAGGCAAAAGAAATGTACCAGGGCGTAAAGAAGAAGCTGAAAGGCGGCGACCCTAAGTCTGAGTACCTTGATTACTTTAACAACAAGTTCGGCTTTAACCTGGCAGAGCAGGGGTTGGATCGTAATCAAGCCAAGAACGCTATTATGGATAGCATTGGAAACATAGACCAGAAAGGCGTTAGAGGCCGACTAACTCGTGGCGAAGAGCTGGTAGGTGGTGAGGTCTTGGTGACCAACGCTGAAGACATAGACTATGCATTTGCTGAAGGCGGAGCAGTTAACGCTAAATATGACGCAGATAAGATAAATAAAATTGCACAGGGTATAATGTCTGAGAACTTTGCCGAAGGCGGTCCAGTGATTTATAACGCTAGCAGGATTAATGAAATCGCCAACCGAATACTAGAGGAGTTGTAACGTGGCTGAAGAAAACGAGATTGAAGTAGAAATAGAAGAAATCACAATGGTAGAGCTCCCAGAAGAAGACGAGCTGGAAGTTGAAGACACCGAAGACGGTGGAGCGATTGTTCTAATGGAAGAGATTTCCGTGAAGGAAGGCTCTGAGCACTTTGCGAACATCGTGGAAGAGGTGGACCAGCGCCTACTGAAGACCACTATCGACGACTTGATGACCAAGATTGAGCGCGACAAAGAGGCTCGCCAGAAGCGCGACCTTCAGTACGAAGAAGGCTTACGCCGCACCGGCCTGGGCGATGACGCACCAGGTGGAGCCACGTTCCAGGGAGCCAACAAGGTTGTGCATCCCATGCTGGTCGAGGCGTGTGTTGACTTCTCCGCACGTTTTATTAAGGAAATCTTTCCGCCTACTGGCCCCGTTAAGTCCAAGATCATAGGCGAAGCAGATAAGGCTAAGGTCGGCAAGGCCCAGCGCAAGACTGAATTCATGAACTGGCAGACCACCGAACAGATGGTCGAGTTCCGCTCCGAGCTAGAACAGCTCAGCACGCAGCTGCCACTAGGTGGCGGTCAGTACATGAAGTTCATGTGGAACGCTCGATTCATGCGCCCTGTGTCTGAGTTCGTACCTATTGACGACATCTACTTACCATTCTCTGCCACTAACTTCTACACCGCAGAGCGAAAAACGCACGTTCAGTACGTGACTCAAATGGAGTACGAGAAGCGTGTCGAGGCGGGCATGTACGCAGATATTGACCTGCCTATTGCCAATGAGCCAGAGTTTAGCGCAGCTGAGCGTGCCAACGAGAAAATCGAAGGCAAGCAAAACACCAGCTACAACGAAGACGGTCTGCGGACCATCTTTGAGATCTACACGTTCATGGACTTTGAAGATGGCGAAGGCTTGGCCCCGTACATCTTGAGCGTGGACAAGTCATCTGATAAAGCCCTGGCTATCTACCGCAACTGGGAAGAAGACGACGACAGGAAGAATGAGCTGCATTGGATTGTAGAGTTCCCATTCGTGCCATGGCGCGGCGCTTACCCAATCGGCCTGACTCATATGATCGGCGGATTGAGCGGCGCAGCGACTGGCGCATTACGAGCCCTACTAGACTCGGCTTACATCCAGAACGTACCGACACTACTGAAGCTGAAGGGCGGACCAAACGGTCAGACTCTGAATGTTCAGCCGACTGAGATCGTTGAGATGGAAGGCGGCGCGTTGATCGATGACGTTCGTAAGCTGGCTATGCCGCTGCCGTTCGCCGGTCCAAGCCCGACTTTGTTCCAGCTGCTAGGCTTCCTAGTTGATGCAGGCAAGGGCGTGGTTCAGACTTCCTTTGAGAAGTTTAACGACCAGAATCCTAATGCCCCGGTGGGCACCACGATGGCTATCATCGAGCAGGGCATGGTTGTGTTTAGCTCAATCCATTCTCGCTTGCATGCCTCGATGGCTCGCAGCTTTAATATCCTGCACCGCATCAACAGCATGTACTACACGCAGGAAGAGCTCGATGCCCTGGACGCGGGATTAGAGATCACTGCAGAAGACTTCGATGGCCCATCTGATGTTGTACCGATCAGCAACCCGGCGATCTTTAGTGAGGCTCAGCGCTTCGCACAGATCCAGGCGATCATGGCGCGTGCTGAAAAAATGCCGCAAATGTACGACCAAAAAGCTGTCGAGGAAATGTTCCTACGGACGCTAAAGGTTCCCGCTTCAGAAGTATTGAAGCCGCTACCAGGATCAGAAGACCGAGATCCAGTAAGCGAAAACGTGGCAGCTGCAATGAACCAGGGCATCTATGTGCTCCCTCAACAGGATCACCTGGCTCACCTGCAGGTTCACTTACCGTTCTTAAAGTCGCCAATGTTTGGGTCTAGCCCTGGCATCATGAGCACGTTCTTTTATCCAATGGCCATGCACATGCGTGACCATCTATTGAACTACTACCTGGTGGAGTCGCATAACGCCATCGACGAGGCGCAGAGTCAAGAACTGATCCCGGAAGAAGCAGAGCAGCAGGTTGATGTAATCCTCAAGGTTCAGCAGTTTATTGAAGGACAGCTAGGTGGATTCGCTGAAGAACTGGTTCAGATTAATCAACAAGCAGAACAATTCAAGCCTGAAAACCAGCCGCAACAGCCAGGTGATGCAATGAAGATTGCAGAGCTTAGCGCGCAGATTAAGCAGGGCGAGCTTCAGCAGCGCACCGAGCGTGATGGCGCCAGGCTACAACTGGACAACGCCAAAATGCAGGCGGCTAATGAGATTGCACAGCTTAAAATGCAGCAGAGCGCCGAGATGGAGCGCGCCAAGCTGGCAGCCAAAGAAGCGGACCGTGACGAAAGGGCAGAAATTGCCGGGCTTCGTGAAATGTCTGCAACAGAGCGCAATAACATCAGTGAGATGTCTGAGACGGATCGCCTCAATACTCGTGAAGCAGGCGAGAATAAGCGTAAGGCAGAAGACTTGGCAGCACGAGAGCGCATTAACAGCGCAGATAACATGACCGCCAAAGAATTGGCAGCTATGGAAATGGAGTCTGGTGAAAAGACTTCATACACTAGCGGGAAGGGAATTGATCCATAATGGCATTTCTACAGAGCAACATACCGTATTTTAAATGTTGGGTTAGAAAGGAATACACGCATAATCATGAGAAGTTTCATGGGGAGTTTATTCACGCGATGGCGGTTGCGGTCACGACAATGCCGTCAAGATGCCTAAGCTTTCAGGTTATATTTACCGGGGCGGAAACATATGACAATGACGATCAAAATGTTCACGGCGGGGCAATGTGGGCAAGAATGCCCATAACCGCTTTGGTAGCAGACGAACCGTTTGAGGCGTGGCCAGCGCCTATGCTTGTGCATGACGCTCAGCCATGGGACTGCTCTTCTCGGACTCACAGTGTTTACAAGCTAGACAGGTGCTCGCCCTCACCATGGCTCGCTAAAATAAACGGGAAGATGTATCCCGCTAAGTATTACTTTACTGTTGACTACACGGATTCAGAAATAGCAGATGACCCTGCTCAGCATAAGCAATCTCATGTGCTGGAGCTTCTGGACGCAGGAGAGTGGACAGGTAATATTGTAGCTCTGCCAAATAATCGAGTAAGAGTTACGGCTCCAGCTTGGTTTGAAAGCGGAGAAGGAGCCCCAGAGTTTCGTCCATCTCAGCACACGCATCACAGCAAGTCTGATTTGGATTACACCCTGGACGTTAATCAAGTTTTTAATAATTTATATGCAGAGGAAGACTCAGATGAAAAAAATGAAGACTAAAGGCTACTCCAAAGGCGGCAAGATGAAAACTAAAGGCTACGCAAAAGGTGGCCAAGTAAACATGGACTCAGACCAAGTATCTCAGCACAAGCGCATGGCCGCTGGGCATGCTGTTAACCAAGGCTCTAGTAAAGCGCCTAAGTGAACATCGATTCAAAACTACTGAATCTTCTCAAGGCTAATCAGGCAGAGTTTGCGCTTGAAGCTTTGAAGAAGCCTCATAAAAGCGATGCCTTCGAGTACGGGTTTCGCGTTGGAATGGTTGCTGGATATGAAGCATCCATCAATGTGCTCTTAAACTTACTAGACGAGGAACGAAATAATGACGACGACCTATGAGGACGCAATCGCGGAGGCTTTTCCAACTGTTTGTCCTGGAATTCAGCCTTTCGGTAGCCGCGTTCTGGTTCAAATACGCACCGCTAAGAACAAAACAGCGGGTGGAATAATACTCACTAACGATACCACTGATACGGAGAAGTGGAATACGCAAGTCGCTAAAGTTGTCACAGTTGGACCATTGGCTTTCAAAAATCGTAATACGATGGAGAGCTGGCCAGAGGGTAACTGGTGCAAGGAAGGTGAGTTTGTAAGGGTTGCTAAATACGGAGGAGATCGATGGGAAGTACCTATTCCCGGAGCTACCAACGGCGAAGCAGCAATGTTTGTAATTTTTAATGATCTTGACATTCTGGGTAGCGTTATTGGCGATCCATTAAAAGTTAAGGCATTCATCTGATAAGGAGATGAGTAATGAGTGAAGAAATCGAAGACGGCGTCTTAATTGAAGACGATGAACATGAAAATGAAAATGACAATATCGTCATTGTTGAGGACGATCCTGCTAAGGCGGAGTCAGACGATGACGGTGATGACGAACGTGTCGCAGCAGAATCTGACGACGATGACTCTGAGCGCGAAGCAATTCGTGAGCGGCGTCGAAAGGAAAAGGTAGATCGCAAAGGACGGCGCGAGACTGCCATCAAGCGCGACAAGACCGAGCTGGACTTCTTGCGAGGTCGCAACGACGATCTTGAAAGGCGTATCAGCACACAAGAGCAGCGTGCTCACAGTCAAGAGCTTCACGGCATTGACCAGGCAATTGCTCAGGCCCACAAAGAAGTAAACATGGCTGAGCGGGTGATCGCCAAAGCTGTTGAGAACAACAACGGCAATGACGTTACCAAGGCGATGAAGTATCGTGATGAGGCCATGAATAAAGCGCAGCAGCTGAATTATAATAAACAGCAAGCAGCGCAACAGGTCAACACGGCTCCATCGGTTGATGATCGAACCATGCATCATGCGAGGCAGTTCATGGAAGATAATCCATGGTATGACTCTAATGGTCGTGATGAAGACTCTGCAATCGTAATGGCGATTGACCAATCTCTTAGCCGAGATGGGTACAATCCTCAGACCGAGGAGTATTGGGATGAGCTTACGAATAGGGCGTCTCGACGTTTGCCAGAAAGGTTTGACGACGATGCTTCTTCAGGCAAGCCGACCAAGACAGCACGCAAAGCTAGAGGCGGACCAGCGGTAGGCTCAGGTAAAGAGCATGCCCCAAATTCCACCAGGAGAGAGGTTTATATTAGTCCAGAGCGCAAGGCCGCCTTAGTGGAAGCCGGTGTTTGGGATGATCCGGTACTTCGTACACGCTATGTTAAAAGATACGCGGCCTACGATAAAACCAACGCCTGATCAAAAATAAACCACTTGCTTTAATAAGTGTATATAATACATACTGAAGCAATCGCTGAATAAAGGAGCGACTATATAATGAGCAACACAGACGAACGAGTAAAGAAATCTGCAGACGAAGGACGAGAGAACCGTGCAATGACAGACCGTGTCATTACAGAAAATCGGGAGGTCTCTGAGAGCGAGCGGGTAGAAATGTTCCGTCAGAATTTATTTCAGTCTTCATTGCCTGACTTACCTGACTTACCTGGCTGGCATATGTGCTGGCTTACAACATCTAATCCACGTGATTCAATCCAAATGCGTATTCGCTTAGGGTATGAACCAGTTAAGCCAGAAGACGTTCCTGGCTGGGAGTATGCTTCACTCAAGACGGGTGATTGGCAAGGCTTCATTGGGGTTAATGAAATGCTGGCGTTTAAGCTGCCTATCTCGCTATACGAGAAATTTATGATGGAAGCCCATCATGACGCTCCGAACCGAGAAGAAGGTAAGTTACGAGACACCGCTGACTTCTTGGCCCAACAGGCCGAAGGATCAGGAAGCAAGATTGTGCAAGGTGATGGTAATAAAGAACTTGGAGAAAGCCGCTTAGGTCAATTTGACTTAGGTTGACGAACAATCTATTTAACCAAAGGAGCTTAGTATGTCTACGACTACTGAAGCATTTGGCTTCCGCGCGTCCTACCACAATAGTGGTCGAATTACGGCGAAAGCTTACACCATTGCCTCTGGATACGCCATGAACGTATTCTCCGGTGACCCTGTAAAACTAGTTGATGCAGGTACAATCCAACTAGCAACTTCTGACGGCACTCGTTCTGGAACAGCTGGCGGTATCAATAACCTTGGTATCTTTGCTGGCGTTTCTTATGATGATGCATTAGGAAAGCCAACTCTCTCGCCATTTTGGCCAGCGAGCGCATCAGCAACAAATATCGTGGCATGGGTTTATGATGACCCTGAGATTATATTTGATGTTGAGTACCCTAACCCATCTGCAGGAACTACGGTTCAAACTGCTGTTGGCGAAGAGTGCGACTGGACTATAGCTTCACCAGGTGGCTCTACTGCTACTGGTTTATCTAATACGTCACTTACTGCTATCCAAGCTACCTCTGGTCAGTACCAGATTACAGGTATCACGGGTGGTCCGAATAACTTGATTACAGATGCATTTGTAAAGGTTTCAGTTCGTATTAACGAACACCAATACAAAGCTTCCGTAAACTCAATTTAAGGAGGTCTAGAACATGGCTACTCCAATGAGAAGTACGGACTTTCGGTCGGTCGTTGAGCCAATCCTCAACGAAGTTTTTGACGGAGTTTATGATCAGCGAGCTGACGAATGGAAGAAGATCTTCCGCGAGCAGAAAGGTATTCCACGCAACTACCATGAAGAACCAGTTCTTTACGGTTTCGGCGCGGCACCTGAGCTTCCAGACGGTATGGCAGTTACATATCAATCAGGCGGCATCTTGTTTGTACAGCGTTATCTTTACCACGTGTATGGCCTTGCGTTTGCATTGACCAAAGTGTTGGTTGAAGACGGCGACCATATTCGTATCGGTCAGACTTACGCTAAGCATTTAGCCCAGTCTTTGATTGAAACGAAAGAGACGTTGACTGCCAACATCATGAACCGTGCGTTTAACGCTGCGTTTACTGGTGGTGATGGTGTTTCGTTGACTGCTACCAATCACCCAATTGTGAATGGTGTATTCAGCAACCAGCTAACTACTTCTGCTGTGTTGTCTCAAACCTCTCTTGAGCAGATGCTCATTCAAGTTCGCAACGCTGTTGATAACAACGGTAAGCGTATTCGTTTGAATCCTACTCAAATCGTTACTGGTCCTAGTAATGTTTTCCAAGCGGAAACTTTGCTTAAATCAGTATTGAGGTCTGGTACTGCTGATAACGACATTAACCCTGTTAAATCAATGGGTCTATTGTCGGATGGTCAAGCTAACCTTTCCCGTATCACTTCTACCACCGCTTGGTGGGTTCAAACTGACGCTCCTGAAGGCTTAAAGCTTCTCATGCGCCGTGGTTTGGAGAAGTCTATGGAAGGCGACTTTGCAACTGACTCTATGCGCTATAAAGCGACTGAGCGTTACACAGTTGGTTGGACTGACCCACGTGCCGTATATGGCACATCTGGTGTGTAAGTAAGCACCCCGTTCCAGGCTCTAGAGGCTCCCCTTCTAGAGTCTGGAACACTAATTTTTAATCTTGTTGTTGACAGCTTCGGCTGACGACATGCAGACAGCAACAGGATCTTTTTAACTCGCATGTGAGGCATTTAATATGAGTAATACAACTTTTAGTGGTCCAGTCACTTCGACCAACGGTTTTGTCGGCGACCTAACGGGTAATGTAACGGGTAACATCAGCGGCAGTGTAGCTAATCCTACCTATACGCATACAGCTGTAACAGCTAACGCTACTGCAACACTGACAGCAGCTAAGGTTGCTTCAGGATACATCACCTCTACTTCCGCTGCTGCCACTACTCTAACATTGCCTACGGGTACGTTATTGGGTACGGCTTTGGGCGCAGCAAAGGGTACTGTATTTGACCTGTATATTGATAACACCGCAGGCGCGAGTGTCGTGACCATGGCTGTTGCCGTGAATGGCATCAAGTCCGCGTTAGCCGCTGCAGAAGCAGGCGGATCTGGTCTTTTAACCATACCGTCTGGCGTTACTGGTCAAGCACAATTTACTCTTATGTTCTCTAGCGCAACCGCCTACACATTTAGCCGCGTTGCATAAACTAGATCAGCCCACTTCGGTGGGTTTTTGAACTTAGAGGAGTAAATCATGCGACCAATTAAAGTAGGTACACTGACACCCACGGACACCTCTGCAGTCTGGTTCAACGCGAACGGACTGACGAGTACCGGGGCGGCGGTTGCTGTTACGCAAACTAGTACGGGAGACGGCCTCGCTCATCGAGTGACGTTAACCGCTCCAGTCCAGGCTACCCTGGCAGGTGTTGCATTCACGATTGTGGGAACTAACGCCAGCGGCGCTGCCCAGAGTGAAGTGATTGCAGCTGGCCCGGCAAGCGGAGCAACCGTGAGCGGAGCTAAGTTCTTCCTTACTGTTGAAACAATCCAACCTGGCGCCACCATGGGCGTTAAAGTCCTTTCTGTGGGTATATTGGCTGAAGCCATCGGCCACTGGAATAACCTAGAAAACACAATGTCTGCCCCGATGGTTATGGTCGGCGTTACTGGAACCATCGATTATAGCGTGTACCAAACACCTGCTAATATCTTTGATGCCCCAGAGCGAGACGCAGTGTATACGTCTATCGGTATGCCAATTACTGGCCTCTCTACTGTCACAGCTAATGTTTTGGCTGCAGGTGGTGAAAGTTGCCGGGCGATTATGCTTCGAGTTAACTCATTTACCGCTGGCGCAACCATCACGATGTACATCAATAACTCAGGAGGCGGATACTAATGACCATTAAGTATATGGACGAATTTGAATTCCCTTCTGACTTCGGTTTTACTAGCTCTTCGACACCTGTGAAGATGAATCGTGGCGGGATGAAGAATCTCCGCGACGAGGAAGCTCGCGTTATTGGCGTCCAGGACAATGCAGCTGATGAGATGCGCAGAATTGAAGGTCGTAGATCAAATGATGCAGCTGAGCGTAAAGATAAACGTGCCCAGGTAGCTCGCGTTGGATCTCGTGAGCGTAACGCTCATGATGAGATGACTCGATTACGTGGCGAAGCTGAGAATGGTTTTAGAGCGGCTAAAGGCGGTTCTAAAAAGGACTGGATCAAAGGCGCTGTAAAAAAGCCAGGAGCTCTTCGTGAGTATATGGATACTCCGGAAGGGCAGAGCATTCCAAAAGGCAAGCTAAACAAGGTTGCCTCTGGAAAGCCAGCTGTAGCAGGTGGTCCTAAGCCATCAGCCAAGACAATGCAACGAGCAAACCTCGCTAAGTCATTTTCTAAGATGAAATAGGAAATTAGTCATGAAACAAGGTTATAATGATCGCTTAGATGACTCGATGGGCGCTAGGAATGGCAAAAAAGGCCAGTCTATGAAGTCTCGCCGCCATGAAAGCGAAGGCATGGAGAAATCCATGGGAAAACGTAAGTTTTCAGGCGATATGAGCAGCCTATGCGGCTGTAGCACAGGCGGATCTCTCGAAGAATTCAAAGAAATGGGAACCATGAAGAAGTCTTGGACTTAAATCCTGCTTCTTTATAGGGTATGCTGTATCAGCAACCATACTAGATTAACGAATATGGGAATGATATGGCATACTCCGGCAATATTGGTGTAAAAACCTTCAACGCCCTGAAAGTGATAGACCACGCCTTCAGGCGATGTCGGCTGCCTGCTCAAGCAATCACTTCAGAGATGCAAGAGTACGCTCTTGACTCTCTGACATTCATGCTTGACGAGTTAGCTAACATCCGCACCCCTGCCTGGTGCATAGAACAGCAAATCCTGCCTTTATACGAAAATAATCAAATTGTGACGCTTCCAAAGGGCACAATAGACGTTTTAAACCTGAATTTAAACATACTTCAGGAGCTAAGCGGCACTGTAACGGCCACAAATACCTCTTATTTAGTCAATTTTACCACCGAAACTATCGTTAATTTCATCGGAATTAAGTGGTCTGCGGGCGCTATTCCGGTCACTTTTCAGACCAGTACGGACAATATTACGTGGGTTGATGTCGGCACTTCGACTAGTTTAAACCTATCTACGGCAGCTACAGCGGTAGCCGGTAACATTACCTGGACCCAGATAACGGGCGCTTTGGCTAAGCAATACTTCAGAATCGTGCCGACTGACGGCGTTTCTACCATTTCTTACACCACAATAACGCTAGGTAATATGCCTCAAGCGATTCCCCTGGGTATCTTGAGTAGAGATAATTACGTCAATCAGAGCAATTTAGTCTTTGCCGGGCGTCCAAGCAGCTTCTATTATCAGCGCGATATTCCGCAGCCTGTGGTAAATCTTTGGCCAGCGCCAAGCGCTGCGTCTGAAAAGTACCAATTAGTGCTCTGGCGTCATCGTCAAATCATGGATACAGACAATCTACAGCAAGAAATAGAGATCCCTAACCGCTGGCTAGAAGCCATAATAAACGGTTTAGCCGCCAGGGTTTGTGCTGAAACTCCCGCTGCTGATGCTCAACTTATGCCAATGCTCGATGCTAAGGCAACAATGAGCATGCAGAGAGCGTGGGATGGCGACAACGATGGATCTCCAATTCAGATTAATCCAGGCATAGGAGCTTATACAGCATGAGCACTTATCTCGATCCGATGGGGCAACCCACATTCGGAATCGCCATATGCGCTAGATGCTCTGGCAAGTTCTTGCTGGCTGAACTTTCTCCTGATCCTAACTTCCCTGGGCTTATGGTTTGCGCAGCAGACAAGGACGAATACGATCCTTATCTCTTGCCGCCAAGGCGTCCAGATCAAATTGTTTTGCCGTTTAATAGGCCCGACACCAACATAAACACACACCCGGCTGGCGTCATTCAAGAAGCTGGCGATGAATTTATTGTCACTGAAGACGGCAAGGAATTCCTGGAGATGAATTAATGACGACAGATGTTCCCAGTAATTTAATACCCAGCAGGGTAACTCAGCTTCCTACTGCGCCAGTGGCTTCGCCAGATGGCTTGTTGCTGTTCACTTATCAGGGCGTTAGCTACCAGATTCGTGCTGGCGACCTTCTTAATGTCACGGGTGTTCCAACGTCCAGGCAAGTGCTTGCCGGGACCGGAATGGCTGGCGGCGGTCCTTTATCGTCTGATGTGACCCTGAGTATTGCTCCGGGTGGCGTAGGAACGACTCAGCTGGCTATTAGCGGCGCGACTGCCGGAACCTATGGCGATGCTGCTAATGTGCCCGTTCTCACTGTAGACGCCACAGGACGCATCACAGCGGTTAGTTCTGTACCAGCTACTATTACGGGTTATGTTCCAACAAGCCGTCAGATCATCGCTGGGGCAGGCTTAGAGGGTGGCGGCAACCTATTCTCTGACGTTACCTTAACTGCAGACTTTGAAGATACGGCGCCATTAACTGCTACCACTGGCGGTTCGGCAGGCTCTTTAAATGAGCTTTCCAGAGGCGATCACCAGCATCCTCCAGTAGATCTTAATGATGCAGACCAAATTGATGGCACATTGCCGATTGACCAGGGCGGTACAGGTAGAAGTAACTCTAGCACCCCTGGTGGTGTCGCTTATGGCGGCGGTAGTGATATACGGTTAGGTTCTGCAGGTGCTTCTGGCCAAGTATTGGTTTCAGGCGGTACAGGAGCCTATACGTGGGGTTCTGCGATTGTCGTGACCGATCAGCCAGCTAACGTGATTTACGGTGGCCCGGCTGCAGGAGCAGACGCCCCAACCGCTTTCCGAGCACTGGTTAATGCTGACCTACCTGCTTCTGGCGCAGTTGCCGGGACATATGGATCTTCTGCCTTGATCCCTGTCGTTACCGTTGACGCAAAAGGCGTGATAACTGGCGTAACAACGGCCTCTTTTCAGACCGGTTTAGCGTATCAAGGCGTCTGGAACGCATCTACAAACACCCCAGCTTTGGCCTCTGGAACAGGAACACAGGGCTATTATTACATCGTAAGCGTTGCCGGAAGCACTAATTTAGACGGAATAACCGACTGGGCTGTAGGTGACTGGGCTGTATTTAGCGGCGCTGTTTGGCAGAAACTTGATCAAACTAACAGTGTAGTCTCTGTAAATGGCGCGTCAGGTGTTGTCGTCTTGGATGCTGCAGACGTAGGTGCTGCTGCAACAGACGGAACAGGCGCCACAGGTACTTGGGCTATTTCCATATCTGGAACGGCTGCAAGCGCTACTAATGTGGCGGGTGGCGCAGCTAACCGAATAGTTTATAATACAGGTTCAGGTGCGAGTGGCTTCTTAGTTGCTCCCACTGTAACGGACACATTTTTAAAGTGGACTGGTTCCGCATTTACTTGGACCACTGCGGTAACAGCAGCGGTTACCAGTTTTAGCGCAGGTACGACAGGGCTTACGCCAAGTACAGGCACGACTGGCGACATTACTTTAGCGGGTACTTTAGCTGTAGCCAACGGCGGCACAGGACTAACAACACCAGGAGGTAGCGGAAACGTATTAACCTCTGATGGCGCAGGTAATTGGGCCTCTACCACACCAGCAGCTGGCGTAACACTTGATGATGTAATTGCTCTGTCAATTGCACTAGGATAGGAGAATAAGATGGCAAATGCATTTACACGAAAACTATCCACAGGCATTGGCACTGCGCTAACTGCTGTCGGTAGTTATACGGTTGGAGCTTCGACTCAAACCACGGTTATCGGACTAACGGTAGCCAACACGAGCGCAGCAACCGTAAACATCGACGTAACCGTTAATGACGGGTCTACAGATTACTATGTTGTTAAGGACGCTCCTGTACCTGTTGGCGGTGCTCTGGTGCCAATCGGCGGTAACCAGAAAATAGTCTTGATTACGGGCGACTCTATAAAAGTCAACTCAAGTGCGGCGTCATCAGTTGATGCAGTGTTATCAATTTTGGAGATCACATAACATGTCTAATCCTTATATCGGTAATACGCCAACTAACGTCCCACTAACGACTGATCAACTGGCAGATGGTATAGTAACCACTGCTAAACTAGCCTCGCCCATCGCTCCCACCATTGTAGGTGGTACGATTGACAATGCTGTTATCGGGGGCACTACTAAAGCCGCTGGTTCTTTCACAACTGTAACTGCTACCACTGGAATAACTGGCGGTACTTTTTAATGATATTTTTAATGAGCGGAGGCTAACATGGCTGAAACAGGATACACACCGATTCAACTCTATCGCACGGCGACTGGTTCAGCTGTTCCTACTGCTGGAAACATGGCTGATGGCGAGCTTGCGATTAACACTAACGATGGCAAGTTGTTCTTTAAGAACTCTGGAGGAACAGTCACTGAGATTGCATCCACTGGCGGTTCAACGGGAACGGTTAGCTCGGTTGGCGGTACAGGTACCGTTAACGGCATCACACTGACGGGCACTGTAACCAGTACGGGCAACTTGACGCTAGGTGGAACACTAGCCAACGTAGACTTAACTTCTCAGGTTACTGGAACGCTACCAATTGCCAATGGTGGTACCGGTTCTACCGCTACGGCATACGCCAGCCTAACGGCAAATGTCACAGGTACGTTACCAGTTGCTAATGGTGGCACAGGAGCAACCTCTTTAACTGCTAACAATGTAGTGCTTGGTAATGGCACTTCTGCTGTTCAAGTGGTCGCGCCAGGAACTTCTGGTAATTTATTAACCTCAAACGGAAGTACGTGGGCATCTACCACTCCTGCCGCGAGCGGTATTTCTGCAGGTTTAAGCATTGCGTTAGCAATGGTAATGGGATTTTAGGAGAAAAGCATGGCTAATCCAAACATCGTCGCTGTAACGAGTATTTACGGCAAAACTACTTATTTAACACCATCGGCAACCACTTCAGTGGTATTACTGCCTAATGCGGCTTCAAGCGGTACGGTTATGAAAATTAACCAGATTGTGGCTTCAAACGTAGACGGTAGTAATGCTGTTAACGTGAGCGTTGACATATACACCAATGGTGCAGTGGCTCAAGGTTCTGCCCCATCAGGCGGTACAGCGTACCCGATTGCTTCGACAATCTCGGTTCCTGCTGATGCCACGTTGATTGTGGTAGACAAGACAACAGCCATTTACTTGGAAGAGGGCACTTCAATTGCCGTCACAAGTGGAACGGCCAGTAAGATTTCATACAGCGTGAGTTACGAATTGATCTCTGCTGCATAAAGAGGATGTAAGACGATGGCCATAACCGACAGAAAAGGCGGGTTTATATTCCCTGGTTACGATCCGCTTCAGGTACCAAATCCGCCTACGGGTGTTGCGGCATCAGCCTCACCATCTTCATCGGTAACTTTTACTGCCCCCACAGTTGTTGGCGGTGCGGCCATAACGTCTTATACGGCTACCGCAATACCAGCTTCTGGGGTAGCAATTACTGCTACGGGTGCCAGTTCCCCTGTAGTTTTATCGGGGCTTGCTATTGGAACCGCTTACTCCGTCCGTGTTACCGCTTTTAATCCCTACGGCCCCAGCGCATCCAGTACCCCTGTGAGTGTAACGCCTATCTCCCCTGGGCAATCAGCTTACACAACTGCGGGAACTTTTTCTTGGGTTGCCCCTTCTGGAGTAACCAATGTTTCCGTTGTAACCGTTGGTGGTGGTGGTGGCGGCACATATAACGGTAGTGGTAATAGTGGTGGCGCTGGCGGTGGTCTTGCTTGGAAGAATTCTATTTCAGTTACTCCGGGGAGTTCTTATACAGTAGTAGTTGGTGCAGGAGGACTACCCTCACCAGGAGACAACGTGGTAGTAGCGAGTGGACAGGATTCAACTTTTCAGACTGTTACTGGTGGAGGTGGAGCTAACGCACTCAGAAGTACTACAGCGATTGGAGGCGCACCATCAAATCACGGTGGAGGAGGTTCTGGAGGAGATGCATACGAAGGAGGCAATGGCGGTGGTGGTGCCGGTGCTGGCGGTTATTCCGGTGCTGGAGGAAGGTTTCAATCCGGAACTGCCTATGATGGCGCAGGCGGTGGTGGAGCTGCGGGTGTTACCGGTAGTGGATCTACTGGTGCTGGTGCTGGTGGCGGTGTTGGTATTTTAGGAGAAGGCGCTTCTGGTACTGCGACTAATACCGTAGGTAGTAGTGTTGGTGGTGGTGGTGGCTCAGGTGGTGCAACTGGTGCTGGAGGCGGTAATAGTCATGCTATCAATAATGGTGGCTTATATGGCGGTGGCGCGGCTGGTATGTATAACGGCACTACAGCAGCCACAGGCGCTTCTGGCGCGGCTCGTATCATCTGGCCAGGAGATACTAGATACTTTCCATCCACAGGCACAGGGGATCAATAAGTGTATATTAAAAGTATTAATAGCTACTTCATAGAAAACCCCAAATGTGGTTCGCGTACTGTGGATTATGTTTTGAAGAGTATTTTCCCCGTTGACGATATGTCCCTTGAAGGGCATTTACCTTTTGAAGATGTAATAGGTAAAATACCTAAAGACGCCAAAATATACGGTGTAGTAAGGAATCCTCAAGATAGGCTGATTAGCGCGTTATTCATGTGGTGTACCACCACGGCACAGGTAGATGAACATTTAAGAAGAGTGCTTGGAGGGATGAAAAGTAATGATCGATGTCTAGTCCATCATGTATACGGACCTCAAGTACGTTATGTTCCTAATTCTCCAAGGGTAAAGATTTTTACTTTTGAAAACTTAACCGCTCTCATTAGATTATTGGGGTGGAAGAAAGAAATACCCCAGCAAAATAAAGCGTTGGTTGGCCTGTCTGCAGAAGATGCGAAAAATAGACCATTATTTTCTGAAGTGTTAAATCTTTATAAAGATGATTTTTCTTTATATCAAAATATCCGCCTAGCGGGAGGTCAATAATGCCCAATTTATCTGGTAAGTGGACACAGTCACAAGTTTTATCTGCGGGCATAGCTTGGTATAAATTACCTGGTCCACCAACCAGCGTTTCATCAGTTGCAGGAAATGCCAATGCAGTTGTTTCGTTCACTGCTCCCGCTGACTTAGGAATACCATCCGTTTATCAATACGTTGTCACTGCAACGACTGGTGGTACCAGCGTAACTGGGACGGGATCATCATCTCCCATCACAATATCGCTGACCAATGGCCTCACCTACACGATTGTAATTCAGGCACAAAACACCGCAGGATATAGCGCTTCTGCCTCAGGCGGATCAGTTTCCCCTGTTGGGCCACTGCAATACGCCTACACAACGGCGGGAACTTATACTTTTGTAGCTCCAACGAACCTAAGCCCATCTACCGTATCTGCTATAGCGGTGGGTGGCGGCGGCGCTGGATCAGCAGGTAGAGCTGGAGGTAACGGTAATGGCGGCGGCGGTGGCGGTTTAGGTTATGTTAATAACGTAAGTGTTTCTGGGGGGACTAGCTATACCGTTGTGGTTGGTGCCGTTGGGGGTAATAGCACTATAAGTTCATTTAGTCTAGCGGGTAATGGTCCTACCGGAACGTATAATGATACTGGCGGTACATACACAGGTGCTGCTGGTGGTGGTAACGGAGGTAACGGTGGTTATAACGGTAGTCCTGGCGGAGGCGGAGCTGGCGGATATTCTGGCGGAGGCGGTACAGGTAGCGGTAAGGGTGGTACTGGCGCAGGATCAGGCTCTCCTGGCGGTGCTGGCGGTGGTGGAGTAGGAATATTAGGTCAAGGCTCTAATGGTGCTGGCGGTACAAGCTCTTATAGTGCCGGAACAGCTGGGCAGAATGGCGGCGGCGGCGGCGGCGGTGGTTCTTATAATGGTGCCGTAGGCGGCGGTGGTGGCGGGTCAGGCGGTAATAATGGCTCTAACTCCACAGGAACTATTGTCGGGGCTGCAGGTGGCGGCTATGGCGGAGGCGGAGGCGGTGGAGCCACGTCAGGTTTAGGAGCTGGTGGAGCAGGCACATCTGGTGCAGTTCGTATAATCTTTTCTACGTCTGGCATGTCAAGATCATTTCCATCTACAAATACAGGAGATTTATAATGAAATGTTATATTAGAGTAGTAGACGGTGCTCCTCATGAACACCCAATTGTTAAAGTTAATATGGAGCAGGCTTTCCCTGATATAGATCTTGATAACCTGCCGCCTGAATTTAATCAGTTTGTTCGGCTTGAGGCTCCAGCATTAGGCGTGTACGAGAAAAATCAGACCGTTTTTTATGAGCTTGTTGAGGGTATGGCCGGTACTTATACGGACGTATTTTCCTGCGAACAGATGACCACAGAAGAAATAACGGCCAAACAGGACGTTGTTAAAGCTGAATGGGCTGTTTCCCCAAACTGGGCTTCTTGGACATTCAATGACGCCCTATGCACTTACGTTCCTCCTGTTCCAATGCCCGACGATGGTCTTTTATATGCATGGAGTGAAAGCACGCTGACTTGGGTTCAAGTTGACTATCCTTGGGATGGGGAGATTTCATAATGTCAATTAAAGACTGGCCAGGTGGTGTTATATCAAATTCTCCAGTAGTTCCTGCAGGGCCGTATCAAACTGACGCGGCTTCTGGTATATGGACCTTAGATCAAGCTGCTGACTATGCTAAGCAGGGTATTTGGCCTGTGGCGGGGAGTGTCGCTCCAATGAATGTTGACTACCTATTAGTGGCTGGTGGCGCTGGCGGTGGTGGTGGCTATTACGGTGGTGGTGGTGGAGCTGGCGGCATGCAAACCAGTACTGTCAGTATTATAGTAGGTGCTACTTTCTCTATCAGTGTGGGTGGTGGCGGTGCTGGTGGTAATCATTACTCCCACGGAGCCCCTTGGCGCGGGACTAGCGGTACTAATTCTAGTATATCGGGTGGCGCATCTGCTTCCTCAACGGGCGGCGGTGGTGCTGGTGGTTATAAATCAGGCTATCAAACAGGTCTAAATGGTGGATCAGGTGGTGGATCAGCTAATGGAACCCCCGCAGGCGGCACAGGAGTAGTAGGGCAGGGCTATGCAGGTGGTGGTGGTGGGTCTTATGATAATAACGGCAGTGGTGGTGGTGGTGGTGGTGCGGTTGGTATAGCCCCACCTACTAGCAATACTGGTGGTTATGGTGGCGTTGGCCTATCTAACTCAATAATAGGTTCAGCAACTTATTATGCAGGCGGTGGTGGAGGTGCTTCACAGACAGGCACTGCTGCTGGTGGAAATGGTGGTGGTGGTAATGGCACCAGTCAATTCCATACAAATGGTGGTAATGGTACAGCAAACTCAGGCGGTGGTGCTGGCGGAATGAGAGGTGGTAATGCTGATGGCGGCACAGGAGGTTCTGGCGTTGTTATACTCCGTTACCCTGACTCTAACGGAACAGCCGCCTCAGTATCAGGTGCGACTTACTCTAACCCTACTGGCTACCATGTTTATAAGTTCAACGGCTCTGGTTCGATAACCTTCTAATGGCTAATAAACTGGTGCTATTGGCAGGACTACCCCGAACTGGTTCCACGTTACTAGCGAATATACTTGCTCAGAATAGTAGATTCCATCTTGAAAGTAATTCGGGTCTATGTCAGTTGATGTGGGATATGCAGGAGTCATGTGATAGTAATTGTGTAGAACAGTTAACCGCTAACAACAAGCTAGAATCAGTAAGATCTAGCCTTGTTGGGGGGTTGCCAGATATTTATTACAAAGGGATTTCTGACAAGGTTATTTTTGATAAGTGTCGCCCGTGGGTGATGCCTGCAAATATAAAAATGGCCAAAGAATACATCTCTAAGGATATTAAAGCGATTGTTCTTGTTAGGCCTATAAATCAGATAATAAAGTCTTTCGCTAAGTTGCATTTTAAAAATGGTGGGGACGCCTCTATTTATAGTGAATTATTAGAGAATGATTTGGAAGTGGTGATGCGGTCATTTACAGCCACCTACTTAGCGGCAAAAGAAAAATACAGTAACTGTTTATTTGTATCTTACGATAGCATTGTTGAAGACACTGCAAACGTATTAAGAGAAATATACAGCTTCATTAATGAAGATAAATTTATACATGATGTTAATTCAGTTAGGCAGGTTATCAGTGAAGAGAAATCCACATATAACCTAAAAAATATACATTCTATAAGAAATAAAGTTTCTAAAATTAAGAATGATATAGTCTTACCTGAGTGGGTTGAAGAAAAATGTCGCATCATGACTAACGCTCTTTACACAGAATTCAAGGGGATGAAAAATGGCTCACTTTGCGGAACTGAATAATGATAACGTGGTTATTCGTGTCTTAGTGGTAAGAAATGAAGACATTTTAGACTCTAATGGAGACGAGTCTGAAGACGTTGGGGTCAGTTACTGCCAGGCACTTTTTAGCGGTAATTGGGTTCAGACCAGTTATAACCATAATATCAGAAGAAAGTATGCTGAAATTGGCGGATATTATGATGAAAGTGCTAATGTATTTATTAGTTATAATCCTTATCCTAGCTGGATTCTTAACGAGAATAGTGACTGGGAAGCGCCGCATAGCGCCCCTAGTGATGATAACCATTATCGGTGGGATGAATCTACGGTAGATTGGGAGCAGATACCTTATGATGAATTACCTCCCGCATTGCAATCTTAGGGTGATACCGTGCTAGCTGCAATAAGCGCGTTAATCGGACCAGTTTATGCTAGCCGATAAGCTGAACGATTTGCGCATAGTGCCTCGCGGTATGCTGATCGTATACATGGTGGTTTTTTACCAGGTGATTCAGTGGTTCATGGATTTGCCTGACCCTAGCATAGCCCAGGCAGGTCTTGTGTCAGTAGTAACAAGCGCAGGCGCGGCATGGTTCGGTTTATATGTCAGCACAGGAGTTAAGAAGTAATGATTGCAAGTTTATTAGCGGTTATCACCTCATCAACTGTGGGTGGTATTGTTGGCGGTGTATTTGGCTGGCTTAATAGGCGTGAAGATAGGATCGTCGGCTTACAGAATCAAACGCATGAATTAAGGATGATTCAAGCTCGCGCCAACGCCGGGCAGCAAATATCAGAAGCTAGAGCCTTTGAAGAGTCACAGAAAACGGTGGGGTGGTTTGCTGCCGGTATTAAATCAGCAATAAGGCCGATTATTACCGGAGTACTTTACTGGTATGTATGGAAGTTTATAGTAGTGCTGCAAGACATTACCGGTGGTCTTGAAAGTATTGATCCCGTAGCAGCGCTAGCATTGTATGAAATGATTATGTTGTCCATTGTTAACTTGGCATCTATGGCAACTAGCTGGTGGTTTGCATCACGACCTAGCGGCGCGAACACCATAGCAATTAGTAGAGAGAAATAATATGAGCTACACGATGACTTACGACAGTCTCCTGGTAGATCTTCGCCGCTATTTAGAGCGAGGATTCACTGAGGCGAGCGATCAGATCGTATTTGATCAGCTTCCACGTTTAATTACGCTGGGAGAGCGCAGAATTGCTCGTGAGCTGAAGATAGAAGGCTTTATAAGGGCGGTGAATTTACCCCTTTCCATAGGTGTTTCAACGTATTTGAAGCCGGATAGGTGGCGAGATACCGCATCCATGAACATTGCTGGCACTTCATTGTTTTCCAGGTCTTACGAGTATTGCCGTAATTACTGGACAGATGAGTCCGAAACAGGTACTCCTGAGTTTTATGCTGATTATGACTATCAACATTGGCTAATCGTGCCCACTCCTGCTGCTGCAAGCACCATGGAAATATTATACTATGAACAACCTGCACTGTTAGGCGATGATCTACAGAGTAATTGGCTGACAGAATACGCGCCAGATGTACTATTATATGCTTCATTGTTAGAGGCGACTCCATTCTTGAAGAATGACGAGCGTGTTCCGATGTGGACGGGAATGTATGATCGGGCAGCGCAAGCGTTAAACGGCGAAGATCTGGCCAAGATTATGGACCGATCCGCACAAAGGAGTGAAGCATAATGCCTAGTTATACCGATGTGTTTGGCGGCGCCAACATTTATCCAAGCGAGATCAGCTACAGCGCTGTTGCCCTGAGCGCAGATATAACCCTAAGCTGGCCTGAAGAAACGTCAACAAACGTCAATCTCGCCACGCGAATAATGGATGTAACCCCGGCTTCTGCCGGTTTTAGTATTATCCTTCCAGATGCTCAAAAAAGCGGAACAGGTAATACGATTCTTTTTAATAACAAGGGCTCTGACATATTTACTGTCAAGAATGCTGGAGGTGTTCAAGTTGGCACTATCGCTGCTGGTCAGCTTTGGCAGGTCTATTTAACGGACAACACCACGACTAACGGTGTTTGGCAGCTTCTTCAGTACGGCGCAACAACTTCAAGCGCTAATGCTTCGGCTTTGGCTGGTACGGGCATTGTGGCCGTGGGTACGGTTCTTTCTCAGTCAGTGCCTATTACAGCGTTTAACTCCAATTACACTGCTGGCGATACTGACCGAGCCAGGATGTACAACTGGACTGGAGCTGGCGGTGTTCTAACGCTACCAGATCCAACTGTTGTGGGAGATAACTGGTTCATTTACCTGCGTAACTCCGGTTCTGGCCAAGTTGCAGTTACTCCAACAGGTT
>Ga0307984_1000138_pt1 | contig 29319 bp, 21 predicted proteins | sample EllFjometageno78_FD_203169 | JGI IMG/M metagenome (GOLD analysis project Ga0307984, IMG submission 203169) | Marine microbial communities from Ellis Fjord, Antarctic Ocean - #78 | ecosystem: Environmental > Aquatic > Marine > Unclassified | place: Southern Ocean | collected 2014-10-09
TTGAACAGTCGCATCAATTCTGGTCTGCTTGCCTTTTTTTGACGCTTTGCTTGCATAACTCCATTGGGTAAAAGCTCTGTGCTTAGAAACAAATGGGTCTTGTTGCATTTCAAAACCATAGCCTGCATCATAATCACCAGAAGCATAGCCAGTAACCGCATCCACCCATCTATAGGCTGCTCTTACATCTAATCTCCTGTGAAAAGACCAGTCGAACTCTATCTGAACCGTCTTTGAGCTAGATCGTGACTGGTAACCCCCAATGTTATTGAGGTTATATATACTTACTTCGTGTGGAGAGTTGTATAAATCTACAATGATTCTGTTGTCAAAATCGGTATAGTAGCCGTCTAAAGAAAGAGAAGCGTCTCTAGAGTTGAGTCGGAATTTAGACACCAGATTTACACCTAAATTAGTTGCTACTTCTGGGGTCAAATCTTCTTGAATATCCCAGCGTCTGTTGCTCGCCCAAGAACCCAGTTGTTCCATAAACACATTTGCCGTTCTGAATCCACGTCCCGCAACAAGTTTAACAGACGTCTCCTCAGCAAGTGAATAGCGAACGTGCAAACGAGGTGAGGCAAAGTTGCCGTGAAGGTTGTGGTGATCCCCTCTTAGTCCTGCCACCACAACCAAGCGTTCTCCTGCAGTCCAAGTGTATTCAAAGAATGCCCCTGGAACAATCTCTGTCCGAGCCATCGTATCATTTGCAGTATTCCACTCATTGTATTCCGCTCCCCATGAACCTATCTCATTAAAATCATCATAAACGAAACTAAGTCCTGTAGTGAATTTGTGATCCGTATTGTTAATGATACTTGAGAAGAGAATGTTTCCTCTAAAAAAATCTTCTGTTCCCTCATAGCTCCTGTTGCCAAACATATGTTCTTGCTTATGGGTCGAGGCAAAAAACTGAGTGCCTATAGATTGCCAAGACTTTTCTGGAAAGACATATCCTGTTTTTGCCGAAGCTTCTAATCTAGAAATATTTGTAGCTGCGGTCCATGCAGATGAGTCAGTATTTGCCAGATAAGGCTTTAAAAGATCGAAAGGTGAGGTCGACTCTGAGTAGGCCGAGGATTGACCTGCGAGCCTATTCATTGTTACCGAAGAAATTGAATACTCCCCTCGAATCCCTCTGTCACCACGGAATTTCCACTCATTTCTCAAGACGAGATCGCGCTTGAGGGGTGTGTCTAGAAAAGTGTCATCATTGCGATCATTTATGTACGTCCCGAGCTCTGCATGGGACAGAATAGCCGTGCTCCAACGCCTGCTAACTTGATGGCTACTTACGTGATTCCACTCTAGTCTTCCATCACCACTTGTATACAGGTTAATGTGGAACGGCTCTGCGTTTTCTGGGTTTCGCAATGCAACATTGATTTGGCCTGTTATGCTTTCGTAGCCATTGATGACCGACCCGGTTCCTTTTGAAATAGAAATGTTATCTATCCAAGGCCCGGGAATAAAAGACAAACCTTGCACAACATTTAACCCTCTTGGACCTGGAAGATTGTCTACAAGAAGTTGAGTATATTTTCCATCTAAACCTAACATGCGAATCTGACGAGTACCTGTAATGGCGTCTGTAAAAGAGGCGTCAACAGAGGCGTTTGTTTCGAAGGCTTCACTTAAGTTGCAACATGCTGCTTTTGCAAGTTCTTTCCTGTTAAGTTGCTGGATATTTAATGGGTCGAGAAGAGAAATTGAAGTCGTGGACCTTGTAGCTACTACCTCCGCCTCCTTTAACTGAACTCCTGGTTGGAGAGGAATGTCTAAATAATCCCATCCTGTATACACCAGCCACACCGTCTCATACCCTATCATACTTACTTGCAGGGTGTCTCCGATATTTAGAGCGGGTATCTTAAAAAAACCGAAAAGGTCAGTCATCGTCGCCACTGTCGTTCCTTTCCAAACCACTGTTGCCCCTGGTAGAATGTCATATACAGCCTCGCCTTCATGTTCGCCTGCCGCGTGGTCATGCCCGATATGAGATTCAGGAGCAAGAATTTTTCCTTTTACTTGCTTCTGTGCATTGATGTTTGGCATAACTAGCCAACTGACGATAAATACAAGTAGGTATGTGTGTTTTAAAAGCTTCATGTTAATCTCTATAATGGCAACATTTAGGCAACGCTAAGTAAACTGAGTCTGGCGCCATAAATAAGTCCGTATCATAACCTGCAATGGCTACGGTACGTTGCAGTTGTTCTACTGAAATTTCATTGGCGTAAAATCTCAAGGTAATCATTTCATTGTTCTGATTCCATTGAGCCGATTTTACTTCATCTATCTGAAGACTCTCAAGAATTAAATTCTCACAAGTAGGACAACATCCTTTTGCGGTGAAAGTGATCGCTGCAATGGGTTTACAGCTTATAATACAAAAAGCTATGGTTCCTATAAAAGGAAGGATCGCTATTCGTGTTCGTGATCCCCAGAACATTTGTGCGTTTCATTTTCTACTCTGTACTTACAGCATCCGTGGATTTTTGCATAGATTTCGTCTGATGCTTTAATCAAATCTGTATCGTGCCCCACGCTAGTTGCGATACGATGAACATCAAGTATGTCGGGGAAATGCTTCGTTTTATAAACAACATGAAGCTGATGTGTCTCAAGGTCATAATCGGCAATTACAATACCTTTAACATCATATGCCAATTCGATGCGATCTTCACACATCCCACACACTCCTCCTACTTCAAAAGTTACATCTGCTTTTTTCTGAGCCGATATATTGGTGACTAAAAGCAGGCTGAAAACCACAAAAATTAAATTCTTCATATTGCAAGTTTAATGCACGGACTCGTTAATTCTAATCTAAATAACAAATATTAAGAAAACACACCTTTTACTTAGTCGTCAAATTTGATGACATAAACTCTCTGTTCATACGAGCAATATTTGTAATGCTTATACCTTTTGGACACTCAACTTCACAGGCTCCCGTGTTGGTACAGTTACCAAATCCTTCCAAATCCATTTGGTCTACCATACGTATAACCCTCTCCTTGCTTTCAGGCTTACCCTGTGGAAGAAGAGACAGTTGGCTAACCTTCGCTGCCACAAAAAGCATGGCCGATGAGTTCTTACAAGTCGCTACACAGGCTCCACAACCTATACATGTCGCTGCGTCAAACGCATCGTCAGCATCCTGCTTAGGTATAGGAATAGCATTTGCATCTTGAGTTGCTCCTGACGTATTTACTGACACATACCCTCCAGCCTGTATAACCCTGTCAAATGAACTTCTATCAACCGTAAGGTCTTTTATTATCGGAAATGCAGATGAGCGCCATGGCTCAACATGTATCGTTTCCCCGTCTTTAAATGAACGCATATGTAACTGACAAGTCGTAACATTCCTTCCTGGTCCATGAGCTTCACCGTTGATAAACATTGAACATGATCCACATATTCCTTCCCGGCAATCATGATCAAAAGCAAAAGGTTGATTACCCTCCCGAATTAAATTGCTGTTGAGAACATCCATCATCTCGAGGAAGGACATATCTCCAGATACGTCAGACATCTGATGTGTTTCCATCGCCCCAACTGAATTAGGACCTTTTTGACGCCAAACTTTTAGAGTAATATTCATAATGATTTACTTGTAGCTGCGCTGCTTAAGCTCAATGTTATCGTAAACTAAATCTTCCTTATGAAGCTTCGCTTCTGAAGGGTTCCCTGTGTATTCCCAAGCTGATACGAAAGTGTAGTTTTCGTCATCACGAAGAGCCTCTCCATCCGGGGTTTGAGACTCTTCCCGGAAGTGACCTCCGCAGCTTTCTGCTCTCTCAAGTGCATCTAAACACATTGCCTCTCCGAGTTCTAAGAAGTCAGCCAATCGAGACGCTTTTTCAAGCTCTGGGTTGAACTCATTTAATGCTCCAGGAACGCGAACATTCGCGTGAAATTCCTTACGGAGCTCCTGGATTTCAGTGATCGCTTCTTTAAGATGTTTCTCGTTGCGAGCCATGCCACACTTGTTCCACATAATAAGACCTAAACGTCTGTGAAAGTCATCAACTGGAGTGTCTCCGTTGTTGTTGATGAACTGGGCTAACTCATCCTTTACTTGCTTTTCTGCTGCGTCGAATTCGGGAGAGTCCGTTGAAATTTTCCCTGTTCTGATATCGTCGGCGAGGTAATCTCCAATTGTGTATGGGAGGACGAAGTATCCGTCGGCAAGGCCTTGCATAAGAGCAGAAGCACCAAGACGATTCGCACCGTGATCCGAGAAGTTGGCTTCTCCAGCAGCGTATAAGCCAGGGATGGTTGTCATTAGATTGTAATCAACCCAAAGGCCACCCATTGTGTAGTGTACCGCTGGATAGATCATCATAGGGGTCTCGTAAGGATTGTCGTCTGTGATCTGCTTGTACATATCAAAGAGGTTTCCATACTTCGACTTAATAACCTCGCGGCCCAGTTCAACAATCGTTTCGTGTGAAGGGTTGTTCACGCCTTGTGTTAAAGCAGCTGTCTTTCCATAACGCTCGAATGCGCTTGCAAAATCAAGATATACCGCATGACCTGTTTTGTTAATTCCGTAACCGGCATCACAGCGTTCCTTGGCTGCACGAGATGCAACATCACGAGGGACAAGGTTTCCAAAAGCTGGGTAACGACGCTCTAAGTAGTAATCTCGATCCTCTTCCTTAAGCTCAACAGGACGCATGGTGCCTTTGCGGATAGCCTCAACATCTTTCATGTTCTTAGGAACCCAAATACGCCCGTCATTTCTAAGAGACTCCGACATAAGGGTTAGTTTAGACTGATAATGTCCGCTGACAGGGATGCAAGTCGGGTGGATTTGTGTGAAACAAGGGTTGGCAAATAGTGAACCTTTCTTGTGGGCTCTCCAAGCTGCCGATGCGTTCGATCCCATCGCATTGGTGCTTAAGTAGAATGCGTTTCCATATCCACCAGTACAAAGAACTACTGCGTGAGCGCTGTGTCTTTCAATCTCACCAGTAATGAGGTTGCGAGCGATAATTCCGCGGGCTTTTCCATCTACAATAACCACCTCCATCATTTCATGACGGTTGAGCATCTCTACCTTTCCTTTAGAAATCTGGCGAGATAGTGCTGAGTAAGCTCCAAGGAGAAGCTGCTGTCCCGTTTGGCCTTTTGCATAGAACGTTCGAGACACCTGAACACCTCCGAAAGAACGGTTGTCTAAAAGACCTCCATACTCCCGTGCGAACGGGACGCCTTGAGCCACACATTGGTCGATGATGCTTCCACTTACCTCCGCAAGGCGGTGGACATTTGCTTCTCGAGAGCGATAGTCACCACCTTTTACTGTATCGTAGAAAAGACGGTGAACTGAGTCCCCGTCATTTTGATAGTTTTTAGAGGCGTTAATACCTCCTTGAGCCGCAATTGAGTGAGCTCGACGCGGTGAATCCTGGAAGCACAAAGACTTAACGTTGTAGCCCATTTCTGCTAGAGAAGCAGCAGCAGATGACCCTGCTAGACCTGTTCCCACAACAATAATGTCAATTAATCTTTTGTTAGCAGGGTTTACAAGACGGATGTTGTCTTTATACTTGCTCCACTTTTCTGCCAGTGGTCCTTCTGGGATTTTTGAATCTAACATAGCTTAAGATTGAATCAAGAAGAGATAAATAGGAAGAGAGGCAAACCCGGCAGGGATGACTATGCTAAAAGCTTTCCCTACAAAGTTGATCGCTGGCGTGTAAACCGGATGGTTGATTCCCAAAGATTGGAATGCGCTTTGAAAGCCATGGTTTAAATGGAAACCCATGGATATCATTGCAAAAACATATAACCCCATCATCACACCTGCAAGGTTGTTAATTTCAGGATTGAAAAAGTCTAATGTTACAGAGTGAAGATCTTTCACTCCGTTGATAATTTCTATATCTCCGAAATGCATTACATACCAAAAGTTTTGCATGTGTGAAACTATAAATACCAAAAGGATGGTCCCCAAAATCCCCATATTCTTACTCGCCCAACTTGAATTCAAATTTCCCTTATCAACCACGTATTTTACTGGACGTGCCTTGCGGTTCTGTATCGTAAGGACCAGACCGTCAACTATATGAAAGATAATACTCGCATAAGTGAGATACGAAACCACCTTAATTAGCGGATTGCTAGTCATAAATTCTGCGTAGGTATTGAATGCTTCCTGACCCTCAGGGCCTCCAACAAATAGCTGCAAGTTTCCTAACAAGTGGCCTACTAAAAAGAGGCAAAGGAAAAGACCGGTTAAGGCCATGGCGTACTTCTTAGATAAAGAAGATTTAAGAATTCCTGTTTTACTCATAGTTGTTTCTATAATCGCTTGTAAAGGTACACGGAGCAAATCTGCTGACCAACCAATACTCCTATTGAAACAATCTTAACAATGCAGTTTTTAAAAAGGGGAGCCGCCTGTTACAGCTCCCCTATATCATCACGCTTCAGCAGGTTTTTTGTCTAACATTAGAAGATCCTTTGCAACGATCTCTGTTACGTAACGAGTGTTTCCCTCCTTGTCGTCATAGGTTCTGTAATGGAGTCTGCCTTCTATCGCTACTTCCGATCCCTTTTTCAAGTACTGACCCACAATATCGCTCAGAGGTCCCCAGGCAACTATTTCGTGCCATTGAGTTCTCTCAACTTTGTCGCCTTCGTTGTCGCGGTACGATTCATTCGTAGCTAAAGAAAAGTTGACTTTAGACTTGCCTTCGTCGAAGGTGATGATCTTAGGGTCTTGCCCTAATCTGCCAATTAATTGGACTTTGTTACGCAATGCGTTCATGATAAATATGTTTTATTTTTCTCAAATCTCCGATTCTTTCTCCACTCTTTTTCACTCAATTTGTAGATGTAGGTCAATACTTTATAGTTGTTTCGAACAAGCAGTATTATCTTCGCCTTCAGCTATAAAAGCACATTATGACCACAAGCAACGTACGCGTAAGATTTGCCCCAAGCCCCACAGGCCCCCTCCACATGGGCGGAGTCAGGACAGCCCTTTATAACTACTTATTTGCTCGAGCCCATGGCGGTAAGTTCTTGTTACGCATTGAGGACACAGACCAAACTCGATATGTTGAAGGTGCTGAGGACTATGTTCGTGAAGCGCTAAAGTGGTGTGGGATTGAGGTTGATGAGGGGGTGGTCGAGGGGGGAGAATTTAAACCGTACAGACAAAGCGAAAGAAATGCCTTCTACCGTGAGGCTGTGGAATTACTTCTCATTTCGGGGCATGCATATATGGCTTTTGATACACCCGAAGAGCTTGATGCCCTCCGGAAGAAAGCGGAATCAGAGAAAAACGTTTTTCAATATGACGCGTCTACTCGAGAAGATTTACAGAATAGTTTATCAATGAGTGAAGAAGAGGTTGAAGCGCTTATTGAGAACGAAACCCCGTACATTATTCGTTTTAAAACGCCAGACAATGCGGAAGACATCACTTTCACTGACGAAATCAGAGGAGAAATAACAATCTCAAGCGCCGTTGTCGACGACAAAGTACTTGTAAAGGCAGACGGCCTTCCGACATATCACCTCGCAAACGTAGTTGACGATTACGGAATGGAAATCTCACACGTTATAAGAGGAGAAGAGTGGCTACCGAGCGCTCCCTTACATATCATGTTATACAGGGCTTTTGGTTGGGACGCACCTAAATTCGCCCACCTTTCACTAATCCTCAAGCCCACTGGAAACGGAAAACTCAGTAAAAGAGATGGCGACGCAGGTGGCTTCCCCGTTTTCCCAATTGAATGGAAAGACCCTAAAACTGGAAACATCGCTAGCGGATACCGCGAGAGAGGTTACGAGCCTGCAGCATTCATAAACATGTTGCTTATGTTGGGTTGGAATCCTGGAGATGAAAGGGAGATGTTCACCATAGAAGAGGCGTCTAAAATTTTCTCATTAGACAAAGTCGTTAAGTCCGGTGCGCGTTTCAGCCCAGATAAAGCGCGTTGGTTTAATGAGCAGCACTTGCGAGCTAAGACGCCGGCTGAACATGTTCCTGCATTGACAGAAATGGCAAGCTTAAGTGGCGTCGTGTTAAATGAAATAGACGCGGAAGTTGTGCTTAAGTTAATGCTTGAGAGAGTGTCATTTCTACATGAAATATTAGAGGCAAAGTGGCTTTTCGGCGCTCCTTTAAAAGAAGATTTTGATGGCAAGATGGTTCGTAAAAAATGGAAGCCCGAGACTGCGGGGTACATGACCGATTTAAAGTCAATGCTTTCTCAAGTAGAACCGTTTAAGGCAGATGAGATTGAGACTCAATTTAAATTACATTTGGAAAAAGAGTCACTGGGCTTCGGACAGGTTTTACTTCCCTTTAGGTTGGCTTTAACCGGATCAGGTGGTGGGCCGTCCATGTTTGAGTTTGCAGCGTATCTAGGTTTGGAAAAAACCCTTGAAAGACTCGATTACGGAATAGGTGTTATAGAGAATATATTGTTAGAGGAATAGAGATTATGGAAGAGATTATTGAATTAAACGGGCTGAGGTTTCATAGCTATCATGGGTGTATGTCTGAGGAAACTACCATAGGGGGAGAATACCGCATCGATATAAAACTCGGTGTCGATATGGGGGCAAGTGGAGAGTCTGATAAACTTGAGGATACGGTAGACTACTGTGCAGTCCAACAAATTACTGAGCGTGAAATGGCGATTCCGTCTAAGCTCATCGAACACATCGGAAGACGCATCGTTAAATCACTGCGTCGTGAACTTAAATTGGTGAAATCCATTGAACTCAAGCTCACAAAACTTTCTCCGCCCATAGATGGGGACTGTGAGTCTGTTGCCGTAGTGATGTACGGCTAACCTGGTTTTTGTAAATCTATTTTAGATTAAATCTAAATCGTCATTTCTGGGACATCCGAAGGGACGATAAGCTCTCCTGCGGTGGCGTCTATAATCTCCTGAACGGAAACTCCTGGCGCTCTTTCGACAAGGTGAAACGCCCCGTCTTTGATGTCTAGAACGGCAAGGTTTGTAACCACGCGCTTCACACAACCCACACCCGTTAATGGAAGGGAGCATGTGGGTAGCAATTTCGATTCTCCAGCTCGATTTGTGTGCATCATTGCCACCACGATATTGTCTGCACTCGCTACCAGATCCATTGCTCCACCCATTCCTTTTACCATCTTGCCGGGAATCTTCCAATTGGCTATATCACCATTGGCGCTAACTTCCATTGCTCCTAAAACGGTGAGCTGTACGTGGCGACCTCTGATCATCGCGAAAGATGTTGCCGAGTCGAAATAAACTGCTCCGGGCATCGCGGTAATCGTTTGCTTACCCGCGTTAATAAGGTCAGCATCCTCTGAGCCCTCTGTAGGGAATGGGCCCATGCCGAGAATCCCATTTTCTGACTGGAACTCAACCTCCATACCCTCTTGGATATGGTTGGCTACAAGGGTTGGAATTCCTATGCCAAGGTTCACATACCATCCATCTCTGACTTCCTGCGCAATTCTTGTTGCAATCCCGTTTTTATCTAGCATAATATTCTATTTAAGAAGGCGAGTTAAGTGGACGAACGGTTCTTTGCTCTATGCGCTTTTCGAAGGACTTGCCTTGGAAAATGCGTTGGACGAAGATGCCAGGGGTATGAATTTCATTCGGGTCGAGCTCTCCCAGTGGGACGAGTTCTTCTACTTCTGCGATCGTGATTTTTCCCGCCATTGCCATCATTGGGTTGAAATTGCGGGCGGTCGCTTTGTAAATCAAATTCCCGGCGGCATCACCTTTCCACGCCTTTACAAAGGCAAAATCTGCAGTTAAAGCCGATTCTAGGATATGTGGCTTGCCGTCAAACTCTCTTACCTCCTTCCCTTCTGCTACTTCCGTCCCATATCCAGCTGGTGTGTAAAAGGCTGGGATGCCCGCACCACCCGCACGACATCTTTCGGCAAGTGAACCTTGTGGGATAAGGTCTACTTCGAGTTCGCCGGAAAGCATTTGGCGTTCAAACTCCTCATTCTCACCGACATAGGAAGATATCATTTTGCGAACTTGGTGGCCACTCAGCAGTTTTCCCAATCCAAATCCATCGACGCCCGCATTGTTCGAAATGCATGTCACACCTTTAACCTCAAGCTTGACCAACTGCTCAATACAGTTCTCAGGAATGCCACACAAACCGAAACCGCCTAACATTAAGGTCATACCGTTTTCTACGCCGCTACAGGCCTCTTCTACGCCGCTTACTAATTTTGAAATTGACATTGATCTAAATTAATTCCATTGGTTAATTAAACAGGTCCGAATCGTCGAATCCATCAGAATCGAAGGTATGCCCTTTAATAGAGACTTGGTCTTTGCAATTTAGAGTGTCTGACCCCAAAGATTCAGGCCTCGCAAAATCTTTTTGTGAAAGACCGATACTCTCATCTGCGTATGTGTCCTTCATAAAAAATCCATATATAGGAAGAGCCGTGTTTGCTCCTTGACCGTAACGCGTTGATGAAAATCTTACTGTAGGGTCTTGCGCTCCTACCCAAACCCCAGTTACTAATTCTGGCGTAAGCCCCATAAACCACCCATCAGTATTGTTTTGGGTCGTTCCTGTTTTCCCGCCCATAGGTGCGGTGATTCCATCATAATCTCTTTTATCGGAATCGTAACGGAGCCTAACACCTGTTCCCATTCGTTTTTGGAGCTCTTCATTCCAGGCCCCATCTACTACGCCTTTCATCATACGTACTACACGGTAAGCAGTGAGTTCATCCAGGCCTTGTCTGATATCGGGGCTCGGTTCAAAAATGGTGTTCCCAAACCTATCTTCTACCCTTATTAAGATGGTGGGCTCAACATAAACACCACCATTTACAAGAGCCGCGTTAGCAGAAACAAGTTCTTTCAACTGGAGTTCTGCTACTCCTAGAGCTATAGACGGCACGTTGGGAATATCGCTCTTAATTCCTAAGGCGTGTGCAAGTTTTATCACTCTATCGGTACCGAACGTTTTAATGAGTTTTGCCGTAACGGTGTTCATTGAGTTCGCAAGGGCGTACTCTAGGGTTACTATTTCTCCATAATCTGCTGATGAATTTTGTGGACACCAAATTGGTGGGTCATAGCCCTCAGGTAGGTCTATACAAGTTACTTGGTTAGGTAATTCATCACAGGAATTCATCCCCATTCTTAGGGCGGTAGCGTACACGAAGGGCTTGAACGTAGAGCCAACCTGGCGTCTGCTTTGGTCTACATTGTCGTATTGAAAAAACTTATAGTCAATGCCACCAACCCACGCTTTGATTTGACCTGAAGAGGGTTCGATAGAAAGCAGGCCAGCATGAAGCGTTTTCTTGCGATGAATGATGCTGTCCATGGGAGACATCACAGTGTCTAGTGGGCCCGAATGGCTGAAAACCTTCATTTTTACTGGCTTATTCATCGCTGTGTTGAAATCCTTTTTACTTAATCCCATCCACGTGTTGCCGCACCCTCCATGATCTGGCATACACTTGAAACCTTTCGTCCCGTCTTCGAACGCGTGATCGCGGATGTAAAAAGCGGGTCTATTACAACCTGGGCAAAGTTTCCCTATGCTTTTTTTATACCTGTCCGAATCTCGAACTGCAATGTCTATAATTGTCTTTTTTGCTTTTTGATTGATGCCCTTAAAAAACGGAAAGTCTTGTTTTGGGCGGTTTTTCAAGTCTCTGTCAAAAGATGCTTGGAGCTCTCCGCCTAAATGCGTAGAAACGGCGTTTTCAGCATACTGTTGCATGCGACTGTCAATCGTTGTATGCACCTTTAATCCGTCTCTGTAAATGTTATACTTTGAGCCATCGGCCTTACTTACAACATAGGCCCCATCAGCGTTTTTCTCCGAGAAAATTCTCTTTAATTCTGCCCGCAAACGTTCTCTAAAATAAGGAGCAGCACCCTCATCGTGGCTTACTCTACGGTAATTTAAAGTGATCGGTAGAGCTTTTATAGAATCGAGAGACGCGGGGGATAGGAGCTCATATTTTCCCATTTGATTTAAAACAACATTCCTGCGCTTTGTGACCAATTCCATTCTGCGAAGTGGGTTAAATAGGGCGCTATTCTTCAACATTCCAACTAACATAGCGCATTCTTCAATATTTAATTCCTCAACCTCTTTGTCAAAATAAATGGTTGAAGCAGATCTTATCCCCACAGCTTGATTTAGGAAATCGTACCTATTGAGATACATCGCCATAATCTCACCCTTCGTGTAGTGGCTTTCTAGCCGTGACGCAATGATCCACTCTTTGGGTTTTTGTAAAAACGCCCTTTCAAATAGGCTTGTCGATTCATACTCTTCTGTAAAAAGCAGCTTTGCCAGTTGTTGTGTTATCGTTGAACCCCCTCCCCTTTTGCCTAAAAAGGCGATTGCTCTACCCAAACCGAAAAAGTCAACTCCATCATGACTAAAAAACCTTACATCCTCCGTGGAAATTAATGCATCTATAAGGTGCTGGGGTAAATCCTCGAACCGAGCGTCTGATCTATTCTCGTTATAATAGCTTCCTAAGACCTTCCCGTCCATGGTATAAACCTTTGTTGCAAGATCTGTTCGAGGGTTAGTGAGGGCCTCCGTGTCTGGTAGGTCACCTAGTCGAGCAAGAGCTACAAGAGCAAATATTCCCACAAGAGGGCTTATTCCCGCAAGGAAAAACAGAGCTTTCCAACGGCCAGGACGGGGAGTTTTTTTAGTTGAGGTTTTTTTAGGCATGGGAATCACTTGATACTGCAAGATGCACACAACTAAGTAAAATATTTAAGAATTTTACAACGTTTGTCAGCATCACTTCGTGGAAAGTTATCTTTGCCGCCATGATTGCACTCATTAAAGGATTACAACTCCTACTCAGCCTCTCTCTCCTCGTGGTTCTACACGAGTTAGGTCATTACTTAGCCGCCCGTTACTTCAAAACGAGAGTAGAGAAGTTTTACCTTTTTATGAACCCTGGATTTTCTCTTTTCAAGAAACAAATTGGAGATACCGAGTGGGGAATCGGTTGGCTTCCTTTAGGTGGGTACGTGAAAATAAGTGGGATGATCGACGAGAGCATGGACAAGGAGCAGATGGCAAAACCGGCTGAACCTTGGGAGTTTCGATCTAAGCCGGCATGGCAAAGGCTCATCATTATGCTTGGCGGAATAATCGTGAATCTAATTGTGGGATTCTTGATTTACAGCATGATTTTACTCGTTTGGGGTCAAACTATTTTACCTAACAAATACGCTGTTGATATTGATCCACGTCTTGAGCTGTTGGGTTTTCAAAGTGGAGACCAAGTCCTTTCTTTTAACGGAGAGGAGCTCGAAACATTTAGGGATGTTAGAACAACTGCATTCTTTGAACCCGTCACCGAGGCTGTCGTTAAAAGAAACGGTGTGGAGAAAGAGCTTGCGTTTACAACAGAGTTGGGACAGGTGCTAATTGATGAGGGAATACGCAGACCCTTTTCACTACAAGCACCTCCAATAATTAAAAGCATTAACCCTGATTCAAGGGCTAAAAAAGGCGGGTTAATGGCGGGAGATTTAATCCTTGAGGTGAATGGAGGTCTTGTTTTCTCTTCACAACAGACTATAAACGCTTTTCAGAGTTTCCCTAATTCTCCAGTTTTAGTCATTATTGAACGCCAACTAGATCAGAGTAGAGTAAAACTCTCTCTGCCTGTAATGACTGACAGCTTGGGGCATATAGGTTTTGCAATGGAAAATCGCTTGGATAGTTTTCCGGATTTGTTCGTGCAGGAAAAAATTGAATACGGTGCCTTCGATGCTTTGGTTGGTGGTTTTTTTATGGCAGGAACTACGTTACAGGAGTATGCCCTTTCTCTTCGGTTTTTAGCTTCTAAGTCTGGAGCATCACAAGTGGGATCGTTAATCACGTTTGGCAGCATCTTCGATGGAGGTTGGGATTGGGAAGTCTTCTGGAGAAACACTGCTTTCTTCTCTTTAATCCTTGCCTTTATGAATCTTTTACCTATCCCCGCTCTAGATGGTGGGCATGTTGTGTTCTTGCTTTATGAGATTATAGCTGGTAAGCCTGCTCCAGAGAAATTCATGGAAATAGCGCAGGTAATCGGGATTACGCTTTTACTTGGGTTAATGGTTTTTGCCCTGGGGAACGATTTTTGGCGACTCTTTACCGGTGGATTTGGCTAATTTCTTATCTTGTGCCATGCTCAATAATGTATTTGAAAGTTTTAGCGTTGACGATATTGGTGCCTTTTCACTTGTAATAGGTGGAAGTGTCATAATCATCCTGTCTTATTTTGCGAACGTTTTGGCTAAGAAAACGAATGTCCCATCGGTGCTTGTTTTGATCGCTATGGGTATCGCGATAAGACAAATAATCACTGCGATGGGGATTGAAGAAATCCCCTTTGAATCAGTTGCCCTAGAGCTTTTAGGGACCGTCGGGTTAATTTTCATACTTCTAGAAGCAGCGCTAGACCTAGAACTCTCAAAAGAAAAACTACCGCTTATCTTAAAAAGCGCATCGCTCGCTCTTTTCACATTGGCGGCGAGTTCTGCAGGAATTGCATGGCTCCTGAATTTTTCAATGGATATGGATTGGTTTACAGCTTTGGTGTATTCAATCCCGCTTTCTATCATGAGCAGTGCTATTATCATCCCATCTGTTGGTGGATTGAGCCTAGAACGAAAAGAGTTTATGGTTTACGAAAGCACATTCTCAGATATTTGGGGTATTATGGCCTTCTATCTGTTGCTGGGAAACAGAACTTCTGAAAGTTCTCTAGAGATTGCAAAGTCCATAGGAATTAATCTAGGAGCTTCTATTTTTATCTCTGTCGTGGTGAGTTATTTACTCGTTTACGTACTCCAAAAAATCTCTAGTTCAGTTAAATTATTTTTATCAATTGCTGTCCTGATTTTAATCTATTCAATCCAAAAACTCCTTCACCTCAGCCCACTGATCTTAATCTTAATCTTCGGGTTAATGCTTAACAATCACAAAATATTTTTTGCAAATATTTTTAAAAACAAAGAGGGTGAGAGCTGGCTCGGAAGTCTATTAGACAATGAAAAGATGAATGGACTGAGGCATGATTTTCACATCCTAACCCTTGAGAGCGCCTTTGTAATTAGAACTTTTTTCTTTGTGCTTTTCGGCGCAACGGTAGTCCTTAGCTCTCTAATGGAGTACGAAGTTCTGTTCTACGGATTGGCAATATCCGTCATACTTTATATAATTCGCTTTGTCTTTCTACGTCTTTTCAGACCAAAAGACCCATCATCACTTTTATACATAGCGCCAAGGGGGCTTATCACCATCCTACTTTTCTTCCAAATAAGCTCAAATTATCCTGAGCTTATTAGTGACTCCTTTGATGGGGGGATACTCTTAGTCGTAATCTTAGTGACCTGTATTGTTATGACAGTCTCGCTCATCCAAAGCGGTTCAGGTTTAGAGCCTATAGAGATAAAAGAGGGGCTGTCTCTCTTGTCAGATGAAACTAGCAAAGATGTTAGTGACGACGTTAGCAAAGAAACTAGCGAGGAAGCTAGCTCGGAGAATAACTATCCCCAGGAAGACGAGTCACAAACCCCATCGTCTCCAGAATAAACAACCTGGTTCTTAGCACGCTCATTTCTATTCTAAGAACCCTACTTATTTCTTGCGGAGACTGTGATTCCCTGCTGACTTCGAGATAGACTGATTTACATTTTTCTGGAATTTGCTTAAGCACTTCGCTTGTCCTCACTTTCTTAACTTTTGACTCAACTTCCTTAAAAGGCGTTCTCAAATCTGGAACCTCTTTTAATAAGCTTCTATACCAGTCTGCCATGTTTGAGATTGCGATCCCCCTTCCTTCTTCTATGACAAACCTATTGCCATCCCAACGCTTGTCTATGGAGGATGGGGGAGTAAAAGCATAGGTTTGGCGCCCCTCTCTCAAAGCAATTTTTACTGAAATAAGGGACCCCCCAGATTCCGGGCTTTCAGCTAAAACAGTTGCAGCACTTATCCCTACTAAAATTCTATTTCTTGCAGCAAACATCCATTTAGAAATAGGTGTTCTAGGTGGGTGCTCTGAAATCAATGCCCCGCCTGATTCTAAAATTCTTTGAGCTAATTTTAAGTTTTGTTTTGGGTGAATTCTATCGAGTCCATGAGCAAGAACAGCCACGGTGGGCAAACCGTTTAAAAGCGCTGCTTTGTGAGAGGCTGTATCAATCCCCAAAGCCATGCCGCTCACCAAGGGGAATTTCTGCTGCGCCATTAGCTCCACCGCTTTTTCAGCCAACCTTCTCCCCTCCGGACAGCTTTTCCGAGTCCCCACAATAGAAATTGATTGCTTGAGTCTTTTGGGGATTGTTCCTTTAATGAAAATTACAGCTGGAGGATCTACAATGCGTTTTAAATTGTCTGGGTATTCTTTGCAGTGATATGAAACGACCCTCGCTCCAAGAGCTTTTACTTCTTCATTTATTTGATCCGCTCTTTCCTTTACTTCATTCCTAATAAAAGAGCTGAAAGAATTCAAAAAAGTTATAGGTGATCCTTTCTTTTCTAAAAGATGTTTTAATTTAACCGGTCCCAACCCCTCAATTAACGTGAGGGATAAAAGTGCATGTACTCTCTTTTTCATGGCTCGAAAGTCATATAAATATCTATTACTAAAATGAAAATTGTGTGTGTGGCATCCATGAATTTATCAACGTTTCAAAGAATTTACCTTTCAGAAGTTAATAGTTCCTCAAGAATGTATTTACTTAGATAAATGCAAAAGTTAAATCCCATTCCTAGTGTGTCGAGATTACTCGTTTTAGCCTGCTTTTTCCTCCTATCTGTCGGGGCAAAAGCCCAAACCGTTTCAGGTTCTATCACCTCTTCCGATAAGCAAACAGTCATAGGAGCATACATAACTTCAGGAGCTAAAGGGGTTTCGAGCGACATCGATGGGAACTATACTCTAACACTTGCAAGTGGCACCCACGAAATAACATGCTCCTTTATAGGTCTTAAAACCACAACTAAAACCATAACGCTGGCTCCCGGCGAAATGGCAACTTTAAATTTCAACTTAGATTCTGAGGTTAGTCTGCTTAATATGGCTGTTGTATCAGCGGGACGTTTCGAACAAAGTGTGGCAGAAGTGACCGTTTCTATTGAAATTTTACAACCAGCGCTCGTAGAAAATAAAGCGACCACTTCTTTGGAGTCCGCTTTAGAGCAAGTCCCTGGGGTAAGTATGGTGGATGGTGAACCGCAGATTCGGTCCGGAAGTGGATTCAGTTATGGCGCGGGGTCGCGCGTAATGGTGATGGTGGACGATTTACCTGTCCTGAGCGGGGATGCTGGACGGCCGAATTGGGGGTTTCTCCCTCTCGAAAATTTAGAACAAATCGAGGTTATCAAAGGTGCAAGTTCTGTTTTATATGGAAGCGCGGCTTTAAGTGGCGTAATAAATATTAGAACACGTTTTCCAGACGCTAGGCCACTAACACGACTTTCAGTTCAGCAAGGTGTCTACTCTAATCCGAGATCGACATCCTCTGTGTATTGGGACACCCCTTTACAACAGACGAATATCCGCTTTCTTCACAGCCGACAATTGGGAGGTTGGGACATTGTAATTGGGGGGAATCTACTGGGAGACGATGGTTACAAGGGGCCAACTATTGAGTTAGACTCTTTAGAAACTCCTATCGACACAAATACGACTGGATACAATCCTTTCACAGTAGATCGATATGGGGCGAACGCACAAGCGCGGTTTAATATTAATCTACGAAGGCGAGACAGCGCCATTCCAGGACTTACATATGGATTGAGTACAAATTGGCAGAAGGGGGAATCTTTAAATACTTTAATTTGGGAGCATTCTGCAACTGGTCTCTACGGTAGTTATGCTGGAGCAGCCACTAGGACTAAGCAACTCGTGGGTACGGTAGATCCATTTGTTGAATACCTAAGTCCTTCAGGTGTTAGAACAAGTTTTCGGAATCGTTGGCAGCATCTTGCAAACGACAACAGCAATGGCCAGGGAAACAACAGCGATGTTTTCTACTCCGAGCTGCAAAGCCAAAAGATTGGGGCTTGGGGGATGGAGAAAATGGCTCTTACGGGTGGTGTCGTGCATCAGTATACAAAAGGCGAAGCACAGCTTTATACTGGGGGAAATGTAGATGGAATAAATACAGCAAGAAATATAGCCGGATATCTTCAACTAGATCAACCTATGGGCGAACATCTTAATTTATCTGGGGGAATGAGATACGAACATTTTTCGATAAACGACGACTCTGATGGTAAGCCTGTATTTCGAGCAGGGGCGAACTACCAAGTTGCAGAAGAAACTTACATACGAAGTAGTTTTGGGCAAGGATTTAGATTCCCAACAATCGCTGAGAAATACATCCGAACTGGATTGGGTGATTTACAGGTTTATCCAAATGAAAATCTTAAACCTGAGTCTTCAACTAGTTTAGAGCTCGCAGTGAAGCAAGGAATTAAAATCGGTGAATTTTTAGGTTATGTAGATGTCGCCGTTTTCCAGCAGAGATATACCGATTTTATTGAATTCACTTTTGGAACCTGGGCTGAGTCTCAAGGGATTGATAATTTGTTTGGTCTGGGATTTAGAAGTTTAAATACTGGGGAAAGCCAGGTTCGTGGGGCTGAAGTATCTTTAATGGGACAAGCCAAATGGGGTTCCGACGATCAGCATTCATTAGATATTTTGACTGGATATACATACACAAACCCCATCAGCCTAACTCCAGAGTTTAATTACGGCGATGGCGTAACAACGACCTATCTTGGAACTAGTTACGATACCACTGGACACATCCTCAAGTACCGATCACCACACCTGGTGCGGTTCGATGCGCAATGGACTCACCCGAAAGGGTTTTTAGGTGTGAGTGCTCGTTACCAAAGTGTTTTGCAGAACTTTGATAAGGCATTTGTCACTTTTGAGGACCTTGAGTTTGTTGACTGGGGGCTTAACGACTGGCTTGAAAATCATCCTACTTTGCCTTGGATTATTGACCTTAGGGTAGGCTTTAATATGAGTGATCATTCTCGAATCTCTCTCGTTGTGAGCAATCTTTTGAACGAGGAATATAGTATTAGGCCTTTGGCTATTGAATCACCTAGATTGGTGAATTTCGTTTACACTTACGAGTTTGAATAATGAATGTTGTAGCAATCATCCCCGCCAGATATGGCTCAACTAGGTTCCCTGGAAAACCGCTGGCGCTGATTGATGGCATCCCGATGATAGAGCGTGTTGTCCGACGTGTCGAAAGCGCTGGCGTTGTAGATCGGGTCGTGGTAGCTACAGACGATCGGAGAATTGAAGATCTGGTACTTGGGTTCGGGGGTGAGGTGGTTATGACTTCCGTGGACTGCGTCAACGGTACCGAGAGATGTGTCGAAGCCATGGGTAAGCTGTTTCCTAGGCCCGATGCGATAATTAACGTTCAGGGAGACGAGCCCTTTGTGCATCCGGAACAGCTCAAAGAATTGGTCAGGTTAATCAATTTGCCCAACGCAACAATCGCTACTCTTGCACGACCGATGAAAGCCTCTGATAAAGGAAGGGAGAATGAAAATCGTGTAAAAGTGGTTTGCAATCTTGATGGGTATGCCATACATTTTAGCAGAAGTCCTGTTCCAAATTCCAGCGGGCCTTGGCTACAACACATCGGATTATATGCCTATACAAGTAATGCTTTAGAGGAGATTGTACAACTCGAAGTTACCGAATTAGAAAAAAGAGAAGCGCTTGAACAGTTAAGGTGGTTAGAGCATGGGTGGAGTATAAGCCTGGGTTTAACAAATCACAAGACGCCTGCAGTTGACACTCCTGAGGATTTAGAAAAAATCAAAGTTCTGCTCCAAGAGGGCGAGAGCCTTTAGTAATCTTATCTTTGCTCAAAATGATAAATAATAAGTTAATCCCAATTTCAATTGTTGCTTCACTTGCGCTTTTTTCATGCACGAGTACTGGTGATATTAACAAATCGTCTATGTCTGACAACAATTACGTTACAAGTGAGGAAAAACTCACCGCATTAAATATCTCAGCGCCAGACGCAAAAACCGTCCCTTATTCTCAGAAAATTCACGGGTTAGATCTCGAAGATGATTATTTCTGGATGCGCCTTAGTGACGAGGAAAAAGAAGCTGAAAAGCCCTCAGAAAAAACTCAGGACGTATTAGACTACCTCAATTCTGAGAATGATTACAAAGAGAAGGTGCTTTCGCCTACTGAAAAATTTCAAACTCAGCTTTTCGATGAGATCGTCGGAAGGATTGTTAAAGATGACGAAAGTGTACCTGTGTTCTATAGGGAATATTGGTACTACACTCGTTACGAAGATGGGAAAGAGTACGCATACAGCTGCCGTAAAAAAGGGAGTCTGGAAGCTGCTGAGGAAGTTCTTTTAGATGGTCCTAAACTCGCTGAAGGTCACAACTATTTTGCTATCGGAGGGTCTAGTGTCAGCCCCAACAACTCGCTTCTTGTGTATGGAATTGATACGGTGAGTAGGCGTCAGTATACTCTTCGAGTAAAGGACTTAACAACTGGAGTTGTACTTAAAGATGAGATCCCCGAGACAACGGGAGGTGCTGTTTGGGCGAATGACAACAAAACCTTGTTCTACACTAAGAAAGATCCCATTACATTACGTAGTTACCGCATCCTTAAACACGTGCTAGGGACTTCTGTTAGTGAAGACGTTGTGGTTTATGAAGAAACGGATGAAACTTTCACTGTGGTGATTGGGAAAACCAAGAGTGAAGAATTTATCATGATCAGCTCACACTCAACCTTAAGTAGTGAAATGAGGTACTTACATGCTGACAAACCCAACGCTGAATTCATCGTCATTCAGGAAAGAGAGGCTGACCATGAGTACCATGTAAGTCATTACTTAGATTCGTTTTATATTACAACGAATGCTGATGGTGCTAAGAATTTTAAGCTTGTAAAAACATCTATTAACACACCTGCTCGATCTAATTGGGTGGATGTAATTCCTCACAGGGATGATGTTCTTTTTGAGGGCATTGAGATTTTTGAGAAGTACTTGGTTTTAGAGGAGAGGCGAAATGGTCTAACATCAATTAGGGTGAAAAGTTGGGACGAAACTGAAGATTATTACCTCGAGTTTAACGATCCAGCTTACATGACTTATGTAGGGGCTAACCCTGATTTTAAGTCTGATAAACTGCGCTTTGGCTATACTTCACTTACAACACCCAATACCACTTACGAGCACACGTTTAAAGACAAGTCACGCACCCAACTCAAGCAACAAAAAGTACTTGGAGGAGATTTCGACGTAGCGAACTACACGAGCGAGCGCATTATGGTCGAGGCGCGTGATGGAGTAAAGATTCCTGTGAGCATCGTGTACAGAAAAGATGTGGTTTTAGATGGATCTAACCCTTTGCTTTTATACGCATACGGAAGTTATGGTTACAGTATGGATCCAGGATTTTCAAGCACAAGACTAAGTTTGTTAGACAGAGGGTTTGTTTATGCTATGGCCCATATTCGAGGTGGGTCTGAAATGGGTCGACACTGGTATGAGGATGGAAAACTGTTCAAAAAAATGAACACCTTTAACGACTTTATAGATTGTGGGAAATATCTTGTAGAAAACAACTACACCTCTTCTGAGCACATGTACGCTATGGGAGGTAGTGCTGGTGGTTTGCTTGTGGGGGCGGTAATGAATCTCGAACCAGAGCTCTTCAATGGAGTCGTTGCTGCCGTGCCTTTTGTCGATGTAATAAACACGATGCTCGACGAGACTATTCCGCTTACAACGGGTGAGTTTGATGAGTGGGGAAACCCCAAGAATAAAGAATATTTCGACTATATCTTGAGCTACAGCCCTTATGATAACGTTGCAGAATTGAATTATCCCAACACCTTAATTACTACAGGTTATTGGGACAGTCAAGTGCAGTATTGGGAGCCCGCTAAATGGATCGCGAAACTGCGAGATCACAAACAAGGAGATAACATCGTTATTATGCATTGCAATATGGAAACCGGTCACGGTGGTGCATCGGGGCGTTTCGCAAGATTTAAGGAAACAGCCATGGAGTATGCGTTCATCTTTATGCTTGAGGGAATAGAAAAATAGGCTTGTGAGATTTAGAAGGTTATCTGACAAAGAACTTCAGGCTGTAGAAAAAGAATTTGTTAAATTCCTTTCCTCTCAAGGTTTTGACGCCCCTGAATGGCAAAGAGTAAAAAGCGAAGATCCGGACAAGGTTGATTTTTTACTAGATGAGTTTAGCAACCTGTTTTGGGAGTCAACAACTGAAAGGATTACGTATCTCGAAAAAAAGTCTGATGTGGATCGGTGGGTATTTCAGTTTAGTGAATCCTCCGCGAGAGTCATCCGGTGGGTGAAGCAAGATGGGGTCGAAAATCCGGAGCTTTTTAGCGGGTTAAAAGAATTTCCACAAGAAGCTAGAGGAAGGGAGATTTTTCTTCTACTTGAACAGGGATTGAAACCTTGCCCAGAAGAAAGACATAAGGAATTAAAAGAGCTCTTTGAAAAAGAGGGGTTATAGGCGCTTTAACCAACTGGCTGGTCTTCCCTTTTTTCTTGCTTTTTCTAGAGCTTTCCTTGCTGAAGACTCTGTCTGAAATTCCCCCAACGCAACGAGATTTAAGTTGTTGTGATCTTGGTAATGATGCGTGGGGTTGAAGCCTTCTAGCTTCAAAGTTTCAGCAAGTTTCTTGGCGTTTTTTTCAATTGAAAACGCGCCTATTATGATTAAGAAGTTAATCTGAATCGGAAGAACCTCTTCCTCCACTACTTCGTCACTTTCGACATCAGTGTTTTCTGATAAAAGCAATTCAACTTCCTCTGAAGCGTACTCTATCTTTATTTCCTCGACAATCTCTTCGTCTGAGAAATTAAATAAAACAGAGCCCTCTGATGGCATGAATGTTGAAACGATCGCCTCTGTGTTAAAGGTGGGGAAAACACTTAGGCGAGTACTTGAGTTTGATGAGTCCGAAAGCATCCAGGCTCCACCTAAAGCGATAGGTAAAGCAATCACGGCTGCAACGCGAGCTATTTTAACCCTTAGCGGTGTGTAAATAGGGATTACTTTATTTTCAACAAGCTTCGCTAAGGGAATCCTAGCATGACCGAATGATCTTAGAACTCGAACCAATTCGGAATCTGGCAAGAATCTCGTTACACCATCATCACCTGAGTACAGTCTGCCCACACGAGCAATCTCTACAGGTTTTCCATCCTTGAGTTGTCTAACCATAGACGTAGCCTCATCCTCAACGTGCTTCATCGCCTCTGAATACGAAAGGTCTCTTGCCCGCATAATTTCTTGGGCGAGGAGGCCGTCATTGTGTATGAGGTTTGGATTAAAAATTACATCTCGTGAAGGAGGGACCATTTCTTCATTTTCCTCATCATACCAAGCCGATCGACCGTTACAGATGAATCCGCCTAAGCCGGGGATGATTACACAGTCGTAATCAAGGAACATTCCTGGTAACAGGTTGCGGGTAAATTTAAAGTCCATGGTGCAATATAGTTATGGATTTGGAGATTTCATCTATCTCAAGAGTGATACGTGTCCGTGAATTAAGTGCGGACCATCTTGGTCCTCGTATCTAAGTGAATACAAGTAAATTGCGTCGGGGCAATAGTGGGTTCCATTAGCTGATTCTCCAGTCCAAACCTGTTCTGCGTCTTCCGAGTAAAACACCTCCTCGCCCCATCTGTTATAAATGATAAGTCTATAACCTAGTAGCCTAATTCCCGCAACAAAAAAAGCGTCATTTATCCCATCGTTATTTGGGGTGAAGGATGTCGGAACGTAAATGGGGTAAAAGACATCGAGGTATGTGGAGTCCATTCCCTCACAACCATTTTCATCTAAAGCATGGAAAACATACCAGCCTGGCTCGGCAGACAACACTTCTGGAAGGGTGCAATACGAGCAACTTAAATTTTCGGCTGGGGTCCACCAATAGGTGTCGCCGCTAGTCGAGCCAAGCAGCCTTACTTCATCGAGCCATTCTACATCTCGGTTGGGTCCTGCATTAACAATCGGGGGTTGCCCCACATATACTGTAAGCTCATCACTAGCTGTACAACCATTAGGGTCTGTAACATAAACCGTGAAGGTTGTAGTAAACACAGGGAAAACATCTGTGTCGTTACTCGTTGATTGAGAAACAAGCGCTGCCGGAGACCAAACATACGTGGAGTTCTCTTGATTATTTCCAGACGCCGTCACATGGAACTCATCTCCTCTACAGATACCGCCATCTTCTGAAGCTTGAGCAACAGGAACAATAACATGCACTGAAACTTCATCAGTTCCTATTCCACATATATTTTGTATAGAAACTGTATAGGTAATGTCTTGAGTGGGTGAGGCGTATGGAGTTTGGACATTCGCCATATTCAGATTCGTAGAGGGTTCCCAAAGCCAAGCATCTCCAGGTGCTCCAGGTAAAGACGCTCCATGTCCTGTACAAATTACAATCGGATCATACACCAGACCTCCTGGCGGTTCAGGAACGACGGTAATCTGAATTTGTTCGGTATCCGAGCACCCGAAATCGTCCGTAACCGTAACCGTATACTGGGTGTTTACATTCGGGGCGGCACTCACTGTAGAAGCTGTTGGATCATCTAATCCAACAGAAGGAAACCACAAATATCCCGTTCCACCCTCAGCAGAAAGTTGGACGTTTTCCCCCAAGCAGATCGTTGCAGCTATGGGGTTTGCTTCTGCCTCAACGAAACTCACTTGAACCGTTACTTGGGCCTGGCCTGAACCACACTCGTTTTCATCGTGAACGGTATACGTAGTGGTCTCTGTAGGTGTGGCGATGGGGTTAGCGATATCTGTAGCACTTAATGTTGGATCATTAAGCCAAAACAAGCCGTCTGACCCCCAAGCGTTAAGCTGAACTTCTTCGCCTAAGCAAATGGGTTCGACCAGATCAACGGTGATGTTAATGGGTTCCCCTATCGTTAAGTCAAGCGTTGAAGATTGTTCCTCTAAACACCCGAGTGGATCAGAAACGGTAAGGGTAACCTCCCAATCTCCAGTTGAACTATAGGTGTGGGACGGTTCGAATTCATCGCTAATTTCTCCATCTCCAAATTGCCACAAATACACGCCACCCCCTTCGGAATTATTCACGAACTGTATGGGTTCATCTGGGCAAATGATGTCTGGTGCCTCAAGGTCGATATCTACATAGATCGTTCCTAGTTCGAACTTAAAAATTCCAATGTTACAATTAAAACTGTCGTTCGTGGAGCTCCATGCTCCTGGGGTAGTAGGGAAATCGTTATTGCCTCCACAGCCAGCACACACAGCTTGATAAACCGTCCCGTTTTTATCAAACCTTGAAGTACCTCCATCTACGTGCTCCCCCGATTGTGCCCCTCCGAAGAACGAGCCATAGATTAACTGTTCAGCACCAGGGTTAAGCATCCCAAGCCAAAAATCGCTGTCGTCAGAATTGAATTGATAGGGTCCGCCTGTAATTGGCATCCCTTGGGTACCGCTGTTAGACCCCGCCTGAGACCCCGCGTTTGTGCTGCCTCCCCAACCACATAGGTATATCTGTCCACAGTCGCTCACAAGGAAAGCCGTAGGGCTGATGTCTATGCTACCGGCATTGTTGGGATTTCCAACTCGGGTATTCCAAAGAAGGTTTTGGAGTTGTACATCGAAGCAGGCAATAAATTGACCGGCATTGGGGCTGGCGTCGTAAACTGTCCCAGAGAGAGGTAGGTTGCCTGTTGTTTGGCCAAACAAATAAATATTATCATCCTCATCAACCTGAACGAAATACGACTGGTCATAGGAAGAACTTCCGTAATAAGTACTCGCAAGCGGTGTCCCTCCGCCATTGGGAAAACGGGTTACGAAAGCATCTACGACGCCCCCAAAAACAAACTGATGCGAGGAGCCTAGGGCAGGGTAATCCGTGCTGCGAGTTCCGCCACAAACTACTGGCTCAAAAGCTGAAGTAAATTGAACTCCATATGCCGCGTCTGCCTGTGATCCTCCAATATAGGATGACCACTCTAAAGTGGCTAAGTCAGGGCTCATCCTGAATAAAACACCGTCTGTCGTTCCGCCGTTATAGCTTGGGTACGGTCCCGCTATCATCGGGAAATCATTACTTGAGGTCACTGTAGCGACCCAAGGTCTGTCGAGATCGTCTACATTAATCTCGCCTCTAAAAACATCGCCATAGTTGTAGTTCAACATCGAACCGGTGTTAATTCCGTCGTTGGCGGATCCCCCAACATAAGTTCCGCTTAACAACCCACCTGTTCCGGAGGAGAATTTTAAGATGAAGAGATCGGAACCGTTTGAAAAATCCCCTGGGAAATTACAACAAGCCTGCAAATTGACTGATGATCCTCCGTTAAACGAATTGTCGTAAGATCCACCAGAAACCGGGAAATTTGACGACCCTGTGGTGCCTAACGCATAAAAATCTCCATTTGAATCAGCAACAAGGGAGGAACAAATATCCATGCTGTTTCCACCCACAATGGTGCTATAAACCAACGCTGTTCCATCTGCAGAAAATACTGTAATTCCTATATCGAAAGGCCCGTCTCCAGCAGCGAAAGTAGTAGAAACAGCACCCGCCGTAGTGGGGTATGTTCCCATTCCACCGTCCCACAATGCGGCTCCTGAAATCGCTCTGCCATCATCATCAAAAGCGGCTGTAAAACCCCAATTCGCTTGGGTGGCTCCTATATAAGTTGCAAATACAAGATCAGGGTCAATTGTTAATCTAAGGTCTGGATTGTAGTCGCCTATTTCAAAACTCACCTCTGTCATTCCATCTAATCGATGTGACAATTTGTAGTGGCACTCAACTTGTTTGATCCTTGATCCGTCGATTAATTGGTAAGCAAATGGTACACCTTCGATGATGTCTCCCGTCTCGCCCATGAGATGTAAAAGTGAACCGTCGGGTCTCAAGCTAAGCTCAGTTCCTTCATGTATCAAGACGATGTTCGAGGGGTCTGCCCCTGGCTCCACCACCCAGTCGTACTTGAGTTTTTTCGTCCCTCTCGCTCGTCCGTCCATGATTAATTCTATCCCAGGCCAAACCTCTTTATATCTCACCTGCCCCACCACATCAAGCCCACTGATCCATTTCGTTTCGTCGCACCCTCTGTAATAATTTACTTTGTGACCCAGCTCGTGACGGCCCGATTTTTCTGCTTCTATGTTTCCGTCTTTAAAGCGAACTCTCCAGGCGTGAGATGACAATGTTTCACTTTCGTGATTGCCACTTGCATGATCCCATAAATCATCATAGCCTGCTCCAGCAACCCATGCCGTCCATCCATTTTCCTCCATCCAAAAGACCCCACCATCTAAGTCAGCTCGGTATGAAATAAAAGAGTCCCATTGCCCTTGGTTAGGTATGAAAGCTAAATCTGAGGAGTGTTGTTGAGAAAACACTGACACCCCTGAGAAGAGGAATACTAGAAAAACTAAGATATGGGCGACGGCTTGATTCACTTTAGTAGGTCAGATAAAAGTCTCATTTCTAAAACTGGAGACATGCGTTCGTGAAGGATTCTATAGATCGCATCGGCGATGGGCATCTCAACCTTAAACTCTTTGTTCATTTCAAATATGCCTTTTGCTCCCGTCATGCCTTCGGCGACCATTTTAAGTTCTATCACTGCTGCCATTACAGTATACCCACTGCCAACCATCGTGCCAAGCGCCCTGTTGCGACTATTCACGCTGTAGGCAGTGACTAGGAGGTCTCCGAGATACGGGCTGCTCTTTATATTCCTGTCAATATCATGCACCACGTCAATGAATCTCTTCATCTCAATAGCGGCATTGGAAATTAGGACTGAAATGAAGTTGTCTCCATATCCCAATCCGTGGGCTAGCCCAGCTCCAACAGCATATACGTTCTTCAAAACTGCGGCTAATTCAGCTCCGAAAACATCATCAGAAGTGTTAACCTTGATGTACCTTGTTCTCAGAAATGGTGCAAAAATTTCTGCTTGAGTTGTGTCTGGACAAGCTACTGTTAAGTACGAAAGTCTTTCTCGGGCAACCTCTTCTGCATGGCACGGTCCGCAGATGATTCCAAGTTTTTCATAAGGGATATCAAATCTCTTGTGAAGATATCTCGCGGGAATAGAGTTGAATTTCGAGATCATACCCTTTATGGCAGAAAACACCAGTTTATTCGAAAATGGTTTAAATGATGAGTCTTCTCCAAACGCATCATTAAATGCATCATCTAAAAACATTGAAGGAATCGCCACAATGATAATATCGCTTGATTCTATCACGACTTTCATATCTGTCGTTAGCTGGAGCTTCTCAACTTGAAACTGAATACTCTCGATATATTTAGGGTTATTTCCATGCCGAACTATGTGATCTATGGTGTCTTGAGATCTAACCCACCAGTTGAGTTCATCCACATTTTCGCACAGCATTTTTACCAGTGCCGTAGCCCAACTTCCACTTCCTAAAACTCCAATTACAGGCTTCTGCGACATGAAGCTAAGTTAGCGATTTAAGGTAGATAAATTAAGAGATCCTGCCCCACTCTTATTTTATCAGATTTAAGCCCATTCCAAGCTTTAATATCTTGCAACGCAACTTCGTTCTCTTTTGCGAGGCCAAAAAGAGTCTCCCTTGATTTAACTCTATGTACAAAAACCTTTTGATCAGGCCTTAAGATAGTCGCTGTAGTCCTTCTATTTGCCTGATGTACTGACTCATTGCAGTCCTCCTCAACCTCACACTCCTCAAGTAAAAACTGCTTACTCGCTCCATATGTTGTTATTCTATCAATGCTTACGCCTAACCCAACAAGCGCTTCTCTCACCGCACCTGCCCTAGCTTGACTAAGAGAGTCGTTATAAATGAATGTTGCTCTTGAATCACAGTGAGAAATCATAAGAACTTTTTGATCAGGATTGTCGATTAGGTGCCTTGCAAACGCCTCAATAATAGGTTTATCGTCTCGTCTGATTTCAGCTTTATCTAAATCCCAGAGCAGGTCTAGGTTTACGATATCCCCCTCATTAATTTCTTTGGGGAGGTTTACGGTATCCTCATCATTAATCTCTACGGTATCCTCATCATTAATCTCTACGGTATCCTCATCATTAATCTCTACGGTATCCTCATCATTAATCTCTACAGTATCCTCATCATTAATCTCTACGATATTCTCATCAATAATATCTTCTTGTTGTATTTCAACAACCTTAGCGTATTCACAAAGACCATCATCAACTATGGCTT
>Ga0307984_1000139_pt1 | contig 29139 bp, 8 predicted proteins | sample EllFjometageno78_FD_203169 | JGI IMG/M metagenome (GOLD analysis project Ga0307984, IMG submission 203169) | Marine microbial communities from Ellis Fjord, Antarctic Ocean - #78 | ecosystem: Environmental > Aquatic > Marine > Unclassified | place: Southern Ocean | collected 2014-10-09
TAAAATATCACTTGATTTAAAGTTTGTTGAAATAGATTTTTATTCTAAATATCAAGATTTTTCAGATTGTTTGGCTGAAAGGGTGCGAAATGTGATCAGTAATAATAATTTACTAGAAACCGATTTCGAAAATATTCATTCATTTACGAAAGCCGCTTTTGAATTGTCAGAAATAATCTCTGAAAAAAGAAATACACTGATACAAGATTCATGGGGAGAGATATTCGATGCAACGGTTGACTGGAATGAGAATTATTATTCAAATGGAGGAGATTCGATTCAGGCAATCCGTTTTTTATCGAAGATAAAAACTTTGGGAGCAAATGTTCAATTGTCAGATTTACTTCAGGCAAATACGATGCGAGATTGGAGATTCTCTTTTAAAGAGAATCCTCATCATGAGGGATCTATATCCTCATTAAACGATCAGAAATATCCGCTTTCTGCTATGCAGGCTCGTATTTGGAGTTATTACCTCAATAATTTAAATACCGGAGCTTACCATGAGCAATTTCTATTTGAATTGGAATATTATTCCAGCCTTTCAGATATAAAGTCTTGTATGACTGCTATTTGGAACAGTTATGATCAACTTCGAGTCAAGATAACGAAAGAAAACGGTAAATATATTCAGGAAGTCCAAAGTTCAGAATTGGAGTTTTACCAATATGATTCTGAGACCATAGAAATTGCATTAACCATAGATCAAAAGAGAGGTTTTGAAGCTGCGCTCCTTCGAATTAGTATCATTAAAATTCAAAACAAGGAATATTTACTTTGGTCTCATAATCATGTTATTCTAGATGGGTGGAGTGTAGGAATACTTATTCAGGAATTTGTGCATCGCATTAATTCAAAGGATTTTCAGTTACGTGAAAATATAAATGACCAGCTTAAAATTATAGAATTAGAAAATAAGTATAAAGTTGAAAAAATTGAATCTAATAAAATATCCAAGGCTACTGAAATAAAGGCAAATAGGGTGGGTATTGATAATGGTTTTGAAGTTGTAAATTTTGATTTTGAACACAGAGGACCTTCCATTGAAGCTTCGAAACTTCAAGATTTCAACGTGACTAAGCAACTTTTTCTATGTGGGTTGGTCGGTCTGGTGGTCAATTCATTAGACACCAGAAATAATATTTATTTTAACAGCATTTCTTCGGGTAGAAATAATTTAGATGGTAACATTGAGACTGCTGTAGGATTGTTTATCAGAAATATACAGATTACCATTCCCGAAATTATTCATTCAACATGGGGGAAGTACTTTAATTCATTGAAGAGTGGTTTTGAAAAGGTTCTTATCGATGATTTATCTGATAGTTTAAATGTTTCTGAAAACTCTGGAGTTTCAGATGTTCTCTTCATTTATGAAAATTACCCTTATGACGATCTTGAAACGAGTTCTTTTAAATCTAAATTAATTGACGTAAAAGAGGTGACAGGCTACCCTCTATCAATTTGTATATTTCCAAATGATGAAAGTTTTAAACTTCGAGTTGTCTATGATGCCAATAAATACACAAAAGAGTTTGTTGACCGTTTAATTGAAAAATTCGAATGTTTCTATAAGTCAGCAATTTCATCTACTGAAGAGGGATTAATCTCATCTTCAGAAACACAATCTTTTGATCTGGTTTTAAAACCAGATGTATTGGGAATAAATAATCTAACCAGTTCAGAAATAGAATCCGTAATCACAAATAAGTTATGTGTTGAGACTTTTGATGATGGTTCGCTTTCAGATGTTTTTAGTAAAAGTATATTTTCTCAAAGTGAACCTGATTTAATGGTTTTTGAAAATGAAATAAATTATCTGGTAAATAAAATCCCCGTTGATAAAAAATCTATATGGAATGATTGTTTCACATCAGATAAGAAAGAGTTTAAACATCAGTTTCTATTTTTAGAAAACCTTTGTGAAGAGGACATTGTTTTTCGATTTGGATTCTTTAACCTTCAAAAGATTTGGAATTCAAATCACAATTTTGTGTTTATTAAAGGAGGGATTCAGCAGTTGTTGTTAGTTGAAAAAGAATGGAATTACGACCATTTGAAGCAAGGTCTTGAAGGTCAAATTATCAGGCTAGATGATATTCGTAAAAATCAAAACGTAGACGTAAAACATTTGAATGTAGGTCTATCCAATTTTGCTTTTTCCAATGAATCAATTGCTAATATTGATGAATCTGACTTCGATCAATTAGATTTGGTTCTACATCCCTCATCAAAAAACGAATTTATTTTAAGTTATCGAGGTAATATTAGTGATACTTATATTCAGGAATTAACGTCCTATTTATCCAATGATTCTGTAACGTTAACCAAAAGCGAACAGAATTATATTCCAAATAATTTCCAAAAAGAAGATTCCGATAACCATTCTACATTTCTTGATTATTTTGAACTACAGGTTACTCAAAATCCACAGAAGACAGCCGTACAATTTAACGATCAACATCTTTCATATTTTGAGTTAAATGAATTTGTAAATTGTTATGCCAATTTAATCACTGATAAATATGATTTAACGAATACAACTTTTATTGGAATTGAGATGAAACGTTGCATTCAACAGATGATTGCTATTTTGGCTATTGTTAAATTGGGTAAGGCTTTTATTCCAATTGATTTGACCTGGCCTGAGGAAAGGAAGTCATTGGTTTTTCAACAATCAAACCTTAAGGTTGTACTAAAAGAATTTTCTCTTGATAAGCTTAAGAAAGATTACAGTGGACATGCAAGTGTAAATGTTTCAATCAATCCGAAGTCACCAGCATATTGTATTTATACTTCTGGGTCAACAGGCATTCCAAAAGGGTGTGTTATAAATCATGAGTCATTTCTGAATTATTTACATCATTGTAAAACTGAATATTTTAAGGATTCGTTCGGAAACATTCATGTATTCACTTCTCTTTCGTTTGATTTCACTTTAACCTCTTATCTGGGAGGAATTTCATTTGGTTATACAGTTGTATTAGAAGACGAAGCGAATTCCGTATATGAGAACGTAAAGAATTCAATTCTTGACAATGATTCCAGGGTTATAAAAGTAACGCCTTCTCATATTTCATTAATTGAAGAGGATTGGATTAATCAATCAACCGCTAAACTTTTTATTGTGGGTGGCGAAGCACTAAAGACGTCACAGATTGATAAAATATTAACCAATAACAAACATGAATTAATCAATGAATATGGACCAACAGAGGCTACTGTTGGATGCGTAACCTCAAAAATTTCGCTCAATGACCTTCCATTTATTGGACGTCCAATAGGGAATATGAGAACGTTCATATTGAACGATTTCCTAGAGCCGGTGTCATATGGTATAGAAGGGGAACTGTTTTTGGTAGGCGTGGGGCTTTCAGAAGGGTATCTAAATGATTTGGATAAAACACATTCTTCTTTTGTGAAGATTCCATTTTACGAGAACATAAGAGCATATAAAACCGGGGATATTGTCAAGATGCAAAGAGACGGTAGGATGATATTTATGGGAAGGAAAGATTCCCAATTAAAATTGAATGGATATCGAATCGAAGCTGAGGAGATTCAAACCACAATCGAGCAAAGTATAGGGTTAAATTCAATTTTAACTGTCATAAATCAAAACAATTCAAGCCAACTCATCTGTTTTATAGAAGGGACATTTGACAATCAATTTTTAAAGGAGGAATTAGCCAAAAAACTCCCTCAATATATGATTCCGGTTAAATTCATTTCAGTCAATAAAATTCCGATTACTTCAAATGGTAAACAGAACATTGAACAATTGTTGCTTGAAAAGTCTTTGGAATTGAATTTAAATCCGATACTTCCTGAACCTTTAAGTATTGATTTCAATGAAACCTTTCGGAGGTGGATCGCTCTACCATTTGAATTTAAAACAATATTGAATGGTATTCACATTAAAGAATATGGTTGGAGATTGTTGCAACAACAAATAGACTTACTAGAAAAAACAAATGCTTTTTTGACGATTAATAAAAAGTCGAAAAACATTGACCTTAAAACATTTGTAGCAAATTCATTACAAGTAGCAAAAAACAATCAAGAGTTTACTCCGATTGAGATGAATCTTGATAGTATGCTAAATGATCCCTGGGACCTATTTATAAGTCCTAACTCAAATATTGTTTCATCTAACGTAGTTTTTAATTGCGTTAAATTGCTAAAACAAAATAAAAAATTAATCCCTGAAATATTTAACTGTTTACTATCTAACACGATTAACAGACTTGTAAGTGTACAGAATGAAGAACTAACTTTTATTGAGGTTGTTGACGTTGCATCTTTGAAAGATCTTAAAAATGGAGCACTTGCAATCGTTGAGGAATGGTCTAAAGAAATAGATCTTCCTGTTGTTATACAAAAGACCCATCTAGGTGAATACCTGATTGTTCTTTGTGATAATGCTTCCTATAATTTAAAAGATATTTATGGAAATGTTCAAATAGATAATCTGCCCGCAAGTATTCCATTTTCTGCTAAAAGTGAATTATTTGTTGCCTACAGTTTGGCTAATTCATTATATATAAAGGAAGATAGCTTCGTTCATAGATTCAATAATCATTTTAGCGGTCAGTGTATTGTAGAAAAGATACTCATTCATTTTCCAGAATTAAATCGTGGTTATTGCACTGAAATAGCTGGGGATTTATACTTTTTATATGAGGCTGCGAATACTCAAATAGATGAAGCATTAAAAGAATATTCAAAGGACAATTTGCCGTTGTGGAGTCAGCCTGATTATTTTATTGAATCCTCAGACTTTAATGTTTTTATTGAACAACTGAAAAGTTCAAACAGTAGCAATGACTTAACATCGAGTTTCAGTAATTTCATTAAGTCACATTTGTTAGACTTTGATTATCTCAAAGGTCAGTATGGGTTAATTGAACAAGGTGGAGATTCCATAACTGCATTGAGGATTACTGGTCGCTTGCGTGCGAAGGGGTTTAAGGTGGAAATTGCAGACTTACTTAATGCTACCTCGCTAGAATATTTCTTTTCTGGTTTGGCGATGTCTGAGCTTAAATCCTCCCAATTGGAATCTTCAGATTATTTAACTCCGATTCAAAAATGGTTTAAATCTGAATATATTGGGGATAAGAATCATTTCAATCAATCAATACTTTTAGAGGTGCTTGTTCCAATTGATGAAAATCAGTTAAAAACTGTTTTGCAATCAACACTGAATGCGTTTCCTGTTTTTTCAATGGTTTACAACAATGGTTGGAAAGAGGGGCTAACTCCAACAGTTACACTTAAATCCTGTATTTCTGAATTAGAAGTAACAGAACATTGTGATCAAATACAGAAGTCATTCAAACTTGATGTTGGTCCAGTTTGTGGCGGTGCTGTTATTTGCTTTAGCGGAAAGGCTCATCTCTTTATTTCAATAAACCATTTTTATTGTGATGGCTTTTCGTGGCGATTAATATTGGATCAATTACAGAATACATTGCAAGGAGGAACGGATGAGAACTGTTCGTTTGAGGTCTTTGGGAAAGTTGATCATGCAATGAAAGATTTGTATGACGTGAACCGAGATTCTTCTAATGAATTTTATGGTGAGTCAATATTGAATCCATTTTCCGATTGGGATCCATATACTTATAAAGAATCACTGTACAGAGAAAATGAATGGTCAGCAGATCAAACGAAATGGTTTCTTGAAAATAATTCCATCGGTAATTCAATCAATGAAAAATTTCTTTTCATTGTGTTGTGGACTTGGAACGAACTCATGTTACCGCCTGCTACTCCCTTCTTTGAAACGCATGGAAGGTCATATAATAATATTTTTGAATTATCTGATTCTGTGGGTTGGTTTACTCAGTTTTATTCTGTTTTTACTCAAAAATGGCCAAAAAAGGATGATTTAGTTAAAGAAATAGCACTAGAATTCAAAAATTTGCCAGAATTCGGTCTAACTTATATGGCACATTCTAATTGGGAAAAACCTCCCTTTCCAATGTTATTAAATTTTTTGGGAAATTTTGATGAAAATTGGGGTGGCATAGCAAAACCCTCTAACATTGCTCAAGGGGAAATGACTGCTCCTGACAATATGGTGATGGGGATGATCGAAATTAATGGAATGATTATAGAAGGTCGTTTAAAATGGATGTTCAGGTCACATCAGAATTTTCCAATTGATAAATTTGAAAAACAATTTAATTCTATCTTAAATAATCTAAATGAAATTAGTGAGAACACTGTCGCAGTAGATGAATCTATTGCAATAGAAGACATTGACACTATAAATGATTTATTAGGAAATATTGATCTATGAAAAAAGAGGATATTCAATCAATTGTTCCATTGTTGCCATCTCAACAATTTATTTTAACCTCTTCATTAAATAATGATTCAGATACTTATGTGCAGCAATTGTGCTTTAAAGTAAAAAAATATTCTTGGCTAGAAATTCAAGCGGCATTGGTTAAACTTATAGACGAATATGAATGTTTTCGTTCAGTGATTCTATACGAAGGTTTGCAGCAACCAGTTTTTGTATCTGCTAAAAAAATCTTCCCGAAAATTGATCATCAACTTATCAAGCTTACAGACTTAGATAAGCTCAAGTTGAAACTACGCAAAACGTCTTTTGACTTTCAGAAAGAACCTTGTATTCGTTTTGATTGGTTTGACTGTGAGGAAGAAAACGTGCTTTGTATAACAAATCATCATATTTTGTTTGATGGATGGGGCAAACAAAAACTTCTATTAGATTTTATTCAGTTTTTAGAAAATCCTGAGAAAACAATTAATATAAAATATAATAAAAATTGGCACGATGCTTACAAGAAGTTAGATCAAGAATTTGCTATTGCTCAATATGAAAAGTATTTATTGAAAATAGAAGATTATGCTGAATTAACTCAGCATTCAATTGAATCAAAAAGACAATTAACGGTTGAGGATGAAATTGACTCTGATAAATTTGTGCATAATGCCAAATCTCTTGGGTTGACTTTGTCTGAATACTTCAATTTTGTTTGGAGTTTTTTTATTTCTAGATATACTGGTGATGAGAATATTCAATACGGAGTAGTCAAACAGAATGGATTAATTGAAACTGTGAAAAATGGTTTTGGACTAGGAATTCAAACATTGCCTTTTCAATGGAAGTTGAATTCGAATAAAACTCCACAACAACATTTAGATGAATTTAAGTCTCGGGAACGTTCTGTATCTAGTTGTTACTATGCAGATACTACCCATGAGATATTTAAAGGGAAGCAATATTCGTTTTTAATGGCATATGAAAATTATCCTATTGAATCGGGATTGGATCATTCAGCATCAGATTTTTCTCTTATTGATTCTCATGATTTTTCTGAGTTTCCATTGAGTCTCGCTATAACACCAAGTCATTCAACGCTTAAATTTGATTGGCACTTCAATAGCAATGTTCATCCGACCGCACAAATAGAATTTTTACATAAACAATTCCTAGATTTTTCAATAAAATTTGATAGTTATTTACATATTCCTTTAAAATCTATTTCTATAGTTAAGACTGATAAATGCGAGCTTAATGATGTGGTGGAGATTGATAAAGAATCCTTTTTTGAACGGATTGAGAATCATTTAGGAGAGCGTGATTCACTGCATATATTTACAAAACTCGTAACTAAATTTCAGAATAACAAGATCAACAGAATTTGGCATTTTGGTGATAAACACCTGAACACTGGGATTCTGATTTGTGCAGCTTGGAAATGTGGGGTTGAGATTGTCATGATCAATGAGAAAGAGACAGATCAGTTCATTGATGCTTTGTTTACCATAAAACCCCCTGATATAATATTCAGTTCAATCATCGACAGCCGAATTGGTCCTGCCGTCAATTTAGATACGATAACAGAGTTTGATTGTGTCAAAAATGACAACCGTCAGATTAACTCTATTGCTATTTCAATATGCACGTCTGGATCTACAGGGACACCAAAAGTCGTTCACCTTTCATTCGAAAATTGGTTAATTTTCTTAAAGGCATGGGATGAGAAAATACCGTGGAGAAAATCAGAAACATTTGCAATTATTGCTCATCCCGCTTTTGATATTGGAATAGCTGAATTTATTTTTCCAATGTGGAAAAATTGGGATTCGAAAATTATTTCTAAGGAAGATATTACCGATTCTGTTAAAATGGAAATGGTATTTTCTGAAATCACCGCTTTCCATATGGTCCCCGCCATTTTAGAGAACTATATTGATTCCCGTGGGAATGACAATGGTGATAGAATTATTATGACTGGAGGTGATAAAGTGCCTCAACGGATCCAAAGAAAGTTGGCTGAAAAGTTTCCGAATTCAAAACTTTTCCAATTCTATGGTCCTTCTGAATGCACAGTTTTTGTATTGGGATTCGAAAATAAAGGGCAATTCCACGATACGCAATTACCAATTGGATCTTCTCTAGATCATGCTAATATATTTCTTGCAAATAAGAGTAATCAAATTTGTCCGCCTTTTCAAGAAGGTGAATTAATTATTGGCGGAAGTGCTGTTGGTTTGGGGTACGCTAATGCTGAAAACTCCTCTAAATTTACTCTTTTTAATGGATCGAAGGTATTTAGAAGTGGCGACATTGGCTACAGAGATCATTTGGGAGCCCTGTTTTTTTTAGGACGAAAAGATCAGCAAATAAAAATAAACGGTCAGAGAATTGAAATAACGCGCATAGAATACGCTTTAAAAGAATGGTCTGGATTAACTGAATGGGTTGTAGTTTTTTCAGAAGGCATCATCTCAGCATTTGGAAAATCGAGTGAAGGAATTAGTCTGCCTGAGAGAAGTAAATTATTTGAGTTATTACCTACCTATGCTTTGCCTCAGTTTATTGAAGTGGTCAATGAATTTCCCTTGAATAAAAATGGTAAAATTGATGTCAAGAATCTGGAAAATGTAATTCAGACTTTAATTTCTGAATTGCCTGAAGATGATTACATATTGGAGTTTAGTTCCATTTTATTAGAGTTGTTTCCAACAAAAAAAATAAATATGAATTTGAATTGGTATAGCAATGGATTAAACTCTATTGATGCCATGAAATTTAGTGGACGTCTTAAGTTGAAATTAAAAAAAGACCTTTCAATAAATCATATTCTAACAACTATTCAATTAAATTTTCTTTCTAAACATGTTGCCGATTTAGATCAAACACAACTTCTAAAAATAACTCCAGGTATTGAAGTTAATGAAAGTGCATCTAGAATTTTCTTTTTATCAGAATCTGACGAAGATCTTAATAGTTCCTATTGGATAATATCTGGTTTTCAACTCAATAAAAATGTTGATTTTGAAAGTTTTTTAAATAACTGGATTAAAGAACAAAAGAATCTAGCTCTTGCTGTTATAAGTAAGGGCAATAAATATATATGGACAGAAGCTCAAATTAAAGTTTATTCTCAAGTTTTTGAAAACCTAGAGACCTTTAAAAAGCACGTTAAGCAATTTGAATCTTCGATTTTTAATTGTTTGATTGAAATTTTCCTTGCAAAAATACAAGGCGAAGTATTTATTGCATTTAAAATCCATCATGGACTGTTAGATGGAGTTGGCATTCAACGGCTTTTAGAGAGTTTTACGACTGATCTCAATAACAATGAGATAAAGAAACTTGAATTATTCAGTCCGAAATCCATTCCAGCAGATTTGCATTTTTGGGAAGGTTATCTTAAAAATGTAAAAGTTCAGAAATTACCTTTTGAACGTAAGCAGATTAAATCCGATGTTAATTTTAAACGGATTCGATTAAGTTCTTCCCAGAAAGCTGAATTAATTAGTTTAACCTCGGAATTTAATTGTAGTAAGTTCGAGGCTTCTCTCATATTGTGGAGTAGGTTGTGGTATACCTATTTCCCACTAGGAAATTTTACTACAGGTATAGTCGTAACAACTCAAAATAATTGGGATGAAACAGCTCTAGAATCTATGTCGGTAAACATGCTGCCGTATTTAATTGAAAGTTCCGACACACAAAATATTTTAATTTCTTGGAGATCATTATTTGAAAGAAGATTTGAAAGCTTTTCTCAAATAGCTCAAATTGAAAAAAACAAAGAACTTCACGGTACGCCATTTTTTAATACGTCCATTGTCTATAATAATTTCACATCTGACCAGCCCAATTTTAATTCAGTGGACTTTGGAATTAACAAACCGATTTATGATATTTCTTTAGATATAATTGATGATAATCAGGATTTATTTTTTCAATGGGAGTACAACTCTGAAAAATTCTCTTCCGATGTCGTTAATGCAATGCATCATCAATTTTTTGAGAATAAGAATCAAGAATCCAATCATATAGATCCCTCTAAATCCATTGAAAATCTATTTGAATTGTGGAGTGGGATTGTGCAAACTCAGGGTGATAGAAGAGCTATCTCTACATCGAGTGAGAGCATTACTTATTCTGCATTAGATAAAAAATTAAAAGATTTCCGAGGTCAAATTGAATTTTCCGGATCTGGAATTCTACTTGTTAAACTGGATAGATCAATTGATAATATTGCTTTGGTTTTAACTTGTTTGATTTATGACATCCCCTTTATTCCTGTCGATTCTGAAACACCCGACGATCGAATTGAATTGATAGGGAAACTCTGTGGACAAAAGGCGTGCAGTGTTGATGATTTGACCAATAAGATAAAAGTTGAAACCAATCAACAATTTGATTCAGAAATTGTATACTGCATTGCTACTTCAGGAAGCACAGGTGTTCCGAAAATTGTAGGGGTTAAACGTACAGGATATCTTGCAGCTATTTTGGCTTGGAAGGAGCAATATCATATTACACCTAGTGATAAGATATTACAGGCGGCTTCATTTTCGTTTGATGTCTTCTTAGGGGATCTTGGTCGTTCCTTGTTTCAAGGTGCGGAATTACGACTACTTGATAAATTCGAAAGAAAAGACCCTGATTATATTATTAATACGATTAAGAATAAAAAAATAAGTTTATTTGAAACGACTCCTTTCATCATCCGATGGTGGCTTGATTCAGATGATATTCAGTGTAAATCATTAAGATTATTGATTGTAGGGTCTGATTCATGGAGTATTCAAGAAATGAAACAATTGATCTCACAATCCTCAGACAACACTACAGTAATAAGTTCATACGGATTGTCTGAAACTACGATTGACAATTCATTCTTCGAAATATCAGATACATACCCCTCTGATATTGTTGTTCCCATTGGTAAGTCAATGCTTCATTCTCACATTTCTATTACAGATAAAAACGGCATTCAGTTACCGAAGGGTAAGGAAGGCTTTTTATGTTTGGACGGACCTTGTGTTGGAAAAGGTTATTTTGAGGGGGATAATTGGAAACTTTTCGGAAATCCATGGATTACAGAAGACCGGGGATGTTTAGATGAATATAATAATTTTCATTTTTTAGGTAGATCAGATAGACAAGTTAAAATCAGAGGTCAACGTTTAGATTTACAAGAAGTTGAGAGCATTCTTAAAACGTTTTCAAATGAAATTGATTGGTTTGTTTTTGATTATGATAACGGAATATCGAATGAGCTGGTGACTGCTTTTACGAAAACAATATCGAATGAAAATATAAATGAAATTAGAAGGAAAATGTTACAGTCATATCCTTCTTATTATCTGCCTTCTAAATTTATTCAAATTGAGCAATTTGGAATGAATCAGAATGGAAAAGTAGATGTTGAAAAGCTTCGCGAGTACACTAAAACAATTGAAAGTCCACAACAAGAAATTTCCTATTCTGAAGCAACTTTAGATATGGTAAAAGACTTGATAAATTCACTTTTCAATAAAACAATTAAAGCTGAAGATAATTTTTTTGAAATCGGATTGTCAAGTTTCGATGCAATGTATTTTGTTCGTGAATGGAATCGCTTATTTGACAAGAAAATTAAAGTTTTTCAATTGTTTTTAGCAAAAAACATGAGTGATTTGGTCCTTGTCATAGATGAGTCTCAAGTTATTGATATGGTCTTAAATGAATTTAAGGTTGACCAAAAAGCGAATAAAGCTCAAGAGGCAATTTGGATTGAAGTTGAAGAAAAAGGTACAAGTATTTTCAATTTGCCACACATTTTCCAAATACCAAATTCTGAAAATAATTTTCAGGCTTTAGCAGAACAAACATTAAAGTCTTGTAGTGAGTTGTTTTGTCGGTTCTATGTTAGCGAACAAGGGGATCTTCGAAAATCATATTTAAAATCTACAGAATATCAACTCACTGAAATTGAATTAACAGAAACAGAATTCTCCAACTTCAAAAGGGATGTACACTTCAAGGAGCTGGATTTGGTAAAGGGCCCCTGTTTTGAGGCAAATATTTTAAATGTTGAAGGGGTGAGTTATTTATACTTCAATCCTCACCATATTGTCTATGATGGTGGGTCTGACGAAGTTCTATCTACCATTTATTCAAGTTTTAAAAATGGAATTAACTATACTTTTGAACGCAATGTTTATGAGAATAGTGAGGTTCAGAACGATTGGGATACATATTTCAATTTATCTCCCGCACCTTTAAGTTTAGCTGGAAATGCTGCTGAAAAATTAGAAACCTCTATTTCTTATACTTTAGATAAAAAAATATTTAATTCAATTGAATTGTTACAAAAAGAATGGAAAACCGGGTCCTCTGTTGTCCACTCTATTTTATTAAGTGAATCATTAAGTAAACTTTCGTTTCCTGTGGGTTGGATTTCTCTCGCAATGGATACCCGTGATGTTCCTGAAGTCGGCATGTATATGCGGGCTTTCCCACTGCCATGTGATTCAAATATTTCACTTCCAACTAGAATTGGAAAAACAAAAGCGGCTTTATTAGAATTACTAAAACACAAGAACACGCAAATTATCTATCCTTTTGGCACCACTTATCATAACTATCATCAAATAGGTTTAGTTATACAGCACCCCGTTCAATTTGATGGAGAGGATGTTGAACAGGACGTTGATGGGCTTTGTAGGCCAAAACAACCGCTAACTCTTTATGTAGAGATAATTAACGACAATCTGATATTTAGATGGGAATATGATAGTGGTTATTTTAATGAATTCCAGGTCAAAGAAACACACCGTGTTTATATGGAATTGATTAATGAATATGCAGTTAGTCCAGTCGCACCTAAGATGTTTGAAATTGAAAATTCTAGTGAAGTGATGTCTTCTGTAGCAGAAATTAAAAATGCATCACTTTTATCAATTTGGAACAATTATATCTCAATTGAGAATACCACACATTTCTTTAAAGCAGGAGGTTCTAGTTTAAAGGCTATTATGATGATTAAGGAGGTTAAAGAAAAATTGGGTGTGGATATGCCAATTATGGACTTCTTTAAAAATCCTACTCTTAATTTTATTGCATCTATCTCTGAATTAAATCAAACAAGTCAGGAATTGTTTTTAGAATTCAAATCGGGCGAATATGAAGAATGGTATTTCCCTCCAATTTTTGGCTTGGGATTAATTTATGCCAATTACCCAAAAAATAACGACTCACGATGCATTGCATTTAATTATCCACTGGCGATAGATTCATCTGTATCCTATGATTCTATTGAAGAGTTAGCATATATCCTCCTTACTGCTTATCAAAAAACGAATGTGCTGCCTAAAAAAATTAAAAGAATTACGGCATATTCTATGGGTGGAATTATTGCATTTGAGGTAATTAAGCTTCTAGAATTGATGGATGTAGAAATTGAAGAATTTATAATTTGGGACAAGCCCTCACAATGTTATCTTCCAGAAACTGAGATTCATGTTGATATTACTCAAAGAGTTGAAATAATGGATGTTATAGATGAAATAGTTGACACAGATATTGAAAGAAGCAAGATGGTGTCCTATTTAAATAAGCATGAATACCTCATTGAAAAATATCACCAAAAGGGTTTAATTAACTGTGATATTCGCTTGTACTATTGCTCTAAAGGTTTTAATAAAGAAGATCTATTTAATTGGGAAAAACTAACGAGCCGTTCAGTCGCTTTTATTGAATTGAAAAGCATGACGCATTATGAAATACCGGATTATTGGAAAAGAATTTCACTGACGACCTTACATGAATTAGAATAGAATATGTTGGATGTTAAAATGTCTATACATCCCTGACTATTAGTTCAATACTCTTTTTTAAATCTATTTCATTTAGATTTGCTATGGCTATGCGAATACCGTTTTCATAGCTTTGACTGTCACTAAACATTCTCATAGGACAAACCGCAATATTCTTGTTTTCTAAAATTTCTTGGCACCAATCAAAGCTTGTTTCAATATTTAAGTTTAAAGTTGTGAAAAAGCCACCTGAGTATTCACAATCGTACTTTCTTAAAACAGTTTGATTCTTTTTTAAACGACTTTTAAGTAATGTTAAATGGTCGCTAATTTGGAATTTATTTTCTATTAACCAGCCACCTATTATTGCTTGAGTGATACCGGAATTATTGATACTTAGATTAGCTTTAACGGCAAGGAATTTTGACACCAGTACTTTCGGTAAGAAAACAAAAGCTGTTCGAAGTCCAGGAGATAAGATTTTTGAAAAAGACATGCTATGAATCACTCGTTCTTGATTCAAGGAGTATAAAGTTTCTGTTTTGTCTAAAAGGTTGAGTTCTCTATAAGTGGCGTCGTCGAAGATAAATAAATTCCTTTTTTCTGCTATTCGTATAATTTCTTTACGCTGATGTAGGTTTAAACTTTTTCCAGTTGGGTTTGAAAAATCTGCGCAGACATAAAAAAGTGAGCCTGGATCTAATTTTTCTAAGCCCTCTAACATTTGATTTTCCGGAATCACTTTTAATTTTCCACCAACCATTCTCACTGTATCAACAATTCCTGGGTAATAGGGGTCTAAACAAGCTATGGTTTTATTTCTAAAAACATTACAGGCTAGAGCAATAGCTTCTTGAGTACCGTTTGCAAGAATGATCTCTGTTTGTGGACAAATCAGGTCTTCATTGAACTTCAATGTTTCCGAGGCTAATTCAGTAATTATTCCTGAAGTTTTATGATAGTTTAGTATGTTATATGTGCTGTTGTTTTTGAAAACATCTAGATAATGATTTATATCCAAAGTCGGATATAACTCTAATGGGGGAGTCCCTGCTCCCAGGTTGAATTGTACATTAGATTGTGTTAAATTATTGAGATATTCTATTCTATTCATCTGAAAATTATTAATTCATATGTTTGTAATGCTCATATATCTTTTTTGCCAAATCTAGCACAGCCAAATCTGAATCCTTTTTTCCAATGATAGAAAGGCCTAATGGTCGTTGACTTTGTGTAGGAATAGGAACGGTTATGTGAGGTAAGCCTAGTATAGAGCTAATTGACGAAATATCTAAGTTTTTTTTCTGATTTGGACAAGTAGTAATTGCTAGTATAGCGTCGTTTGCATTTTCTGTAATATTAGAATCAAATTGATTCCGATAATTTTCAATACGATCAATTGCCAATGCATATTCTCCATTTATATCGTAAATTGAATTTGCTGACCGCTCAATTTCATTAATGTCATCATAGTATGAATTTAGAAGTTGGTCTCTACACTTTTGAAAGAATTGATTTATAGGAATACCCATTTCTTTTAAAATCACTTGTTTAAATTCTGTCTGGCAAATGATATCCTGATCCAAATGATATGGCTCTATATCATTGCACACGACACTGCTTTTGTAGCTGATGTTACTGCTTTTTAAATAGTTTTTTAAATCGTTCAAAAAGTCACTTTCAAATGAGCAATTTTCAAATGAGTGTTCTTCGATTAAAACTTTTGAGATGCTGGTATATTCTCCACTGTCTTCAGTGAGAACTTGATATGAATATTTTATATTCTCAATGGACTTACTCATTATCCCTGGAGAATCAAAGAACATTGAGATCCCTATAATCCCTTCATTTGAAATTTTACCTTTGGTGGGTTTAAATCCAAATACTCCATTCAGGGATGCTGGGTAAACAACGGAGCCATCAGTTTCAGTACCTATGGTAACGGGTGAGAATTCAGCGGCAGCAGCAACCGCCGAGCCTGAACTAGATCCCCCAACCGCGTTTGACGGTCCAAAATAACTGATGGTTTTTCCTCCAAGAGAACTAAACCCATCTTCATGGTTATTGGACACATAATTGCAAAATTCAGACATATTTGCTTTTGCTACTATTAGAGCACCTTCATCAATAAGTTTTTGAACTATGACAGCATTTTGATCAGCGATATAATGTCTTAATAACACCGAACCACAGCTTGTCGCCATAGTATCTTGTGTTTTTATGTTGGCTTTTATTATTATTGGAATACCATGAAACCGCCCAATTAATTGATTGTTTTCATTAAAATATTTATCTAACCTTTTAGCATTGCTTCCGTTTTGTTCGTTCAGATGAAGAATTGAATTGTATTTATGGTCCTCATTTTCGATTTCTGTAAGTATTGATTCAACTACTCTTTGGGCAGTTTCATCACCGGAAGAATATTTAGTTAATAAATTTTCAATGTCCATTTATACCAATTATTTTGTTTGTCTGAGCTTATTTTTCACCTAGTTTCTGAGTAATAAGATTTAATAGATCTAAAGTTAAAAATTGCATTTTTTCAAAATCCAAAGTTTCAGGTGTGTCTGTTTTCTCGTGGTAATTTGGATTTCTAAACATAGCGGTGTCTGTTAACATAATTGCTGGCGCCCCAATATCCCAATAATTCCTATGGTCTGACCAGTCTAAACCTAAGCCTGAAAATGAAATAGGTAATAAAAGGTTTTTGTAAAAGTTTTTTCGTTGCCTTTTTAATAGTTTCATATATCGCAACCCCTTTTTTCTTGAAGCCTTGTTGGAGACTCCCATAATAAAATTCCCACGGTCACCATAAATGTATTTTAAAAAACCAAAAGGATAATCTTGACTGTTTCTTTCGTTACTAAAGTACCCTACCATTTCTAGACATATCATCATTTCGATGTCTTCTGGTTTTCGTTTTGAGGCATCTACATAACTTCCCATTTCATTGGTGTCGAAAAACGGAGGTTCTTCACAAGCATAAAAAATAAATTCAAAAGTGAAGTGTCTTTTAAAATTAATTGGTAATTGCTTCAGTATGCCAAGTAGTACTGCCACTGCACTCGCATTGTCATCTGCTCCAGGTGTCTCATCATAGGTGTCGTAGTGAGCTCCAAAAATAATTGATTTTGAAATTTCACCAGGAAATTTAATCGTAAAATTTTTATATTGATTTGATCCTCCCCATTCAGAAATTTCGGGTGTGTTGCCCGTTTCTTGAATGAGTTTTTCCATTAACATAGTTGTTTCATCCCAGGAATTGCCCTTGGCATTTCTTAATCCTGGTTTGGCTAGTTGAGTTACTTTTTCAGTTAAATAATTTATCATTAGAAGTCAAAATCTGAGAACATAGTAGAAGGATCAGATGTAGTGTCAGGAACTGATTCTCCTGATAATAAATGATCAAGATGAGCATTCCAACTGTCAAATATCTTTATAGAGGCGTGGTTTTTTGAATCGAAATAAAAAGTCACTTCCAATTTATCATTTGCGTTAATAAATTGCCATTCGAATGGATATTTGGTTATTTGAGGTTCACGAGATTCTACTCTGTCAATTACATCAGAATTATATTGTATGCTCATGAAGTTAATTACTGTATCTATCTCAATTTCTTCGTTAAGATAATTGAAATTCGAAATTTCACTTAATTCTCGACTATTTAAATTTAATTTTATTCCTAAAATTTCAGTAAACATTCCCGGAATTCCTGGATGCGACATTTTCTCTTTCACTTGCAAGACCAACTGATGCAAAGCAAAATGCACTAAGACTAATTTTATTTCCCTGAATATATTCTTCAATTTTTTGAAGCTCATCTTCCGATATTGTTCTTGTTATTGAATTTGATTTCGTAAAAGATGTTTTTATTTTTTCTAAACGTTTTGTTACGGGGAATTTTAATAATGATTCAATAGGATATTTTCTTTGAGTAAAATCGCCCTCCAACAATTTCAATACAGCACTAATAACGGATGATAATCCCAGTCCATCTAATAATATGTGATGCCATTCAAAACGTATGTGATTTTCTTTAACATAGATAAACCTAATGAGCGGCTCAGTAAACGATATTGGGTTTTGCAATGATTTGTACAGTATTCCTTTCTTTAAAGCTGACGATTTCCAGTGTGCAGTTTTGGGCTCATCAGCATCAGAAATAATGTATCCGAGATATGGGTATTGAAGCAGTAGTTTCACAACCAATTCCTCAAACTTTTCTTGTGCTATTTCTATCTTTAAAAATGCATCAAAGCGTAAAACAAAAGGACTAATCCCTTCAAATGTGTTTCCAAGTTCAGATATTAAAAGGTTTTTTTGTAGCGCATTTAAACTGAAACTCTCGGGTATGTTTTTTAATTCAACTTTTACTTTATCATGAATCAGCTTGTCTAAAAGGGTAGGGGTGTCATGTTGAATTAATTCTTTAATAGTTACAAATAGATTAATGTTTTTTTCTAGCCATGCCTGAGATTTCATTAATAAAATAGAATTCCCTCCTACAGACTCGAAAGTTCCTTCAGAAGTAAAATTACTGTGGTTCAAAACGGATCTCCAACAATCGCTAGCTGTTGATTGATTTAGGTTAACAACAGTATTTTTGAAATTATTGCTCCACGTTTTTTCTAATTTAATTCGATCTGCTTTTCCATTTGAGTTTAATGGTATTACCTCCATTTCCACCCAATCTGTTGGCACCATATAGTCTGGTAAAAATTGTTTGCAACGGGTTTTAATTTCAGCAATTCCCACTTGACTTACTACAAATGCAATGATTTGTTGTTCGATTATCAAAACGCAACATTGGTTGACGTCATTGGTTTCTATAATTATTCTTTCTATTTCAGTTGGTTCAACTCGAAACCCTCTAATTTTTACTTGGTCGTCTTTTCTTCCAATAAAATGGAAATTCCGATGTTCATCTGCGTATGCCCAATCTCCCGTTTTATACCATCTTTTATCATCTTGGGAGATGAATTTTGATTGTGTTAAATCAGTGTCATTCATGTAGCCAAGGGCTATTTGAGGCCCCGAGGCCCATATCTCTCCAGATAGTCCTACAGGTGTGTTTTTGCCGTCTAAATCCATTAACATAACCTCACAATTTGGAAGCACATCTCCAATTGATGGTTGGGTAGATATATTAGAATTGCTGATTCGTTGTGCAGTAATTACATGTGTTTCGGTTGGCCCATAATAATTTAAAAGATGAATGTTTTTTCTTTCCAAAAGAGACTTCAACATGCTTCCCACAAAAAGGGCTTCACCTGTTGTTACAATATTTTTAATGGTGTTACAATCATTAAAAAATTGATCATTTGTGTCTAAGATGGCATTAAGGAGTCTGGCAGGTATCCATGCCATAGTCCCTTTATGTTGATTTATGTGATCTTTAATTCCATTAATATCCAATCTTGATTCCAATGGAACTTCTATTATACTTGCTCCTAGACTTAACGCAAGTAAAACTTCATGATAGGATGCGTCAAACCCGAACGACGACAATTGCAATATTCGATCAAACTCATTGAGATCAATTTGGGACCTGTTCCATTGAATCAGGTTTGTCAAGCAATCATGTGTTTGTATTACGCCTTTTGGAGTGCCTGTGGACCCTGATGTGTGTAAAATAAAGCTAGCGTTCTCATCAAGTGCTGAAATCGAATCTTGAATCTTTGTAATTTTTAAATTTTCATTTCCATCTATAATAAGAAATCTAAGTTGACAATTTTTGAATATAAATTCTTTTCTTTTTTCAGGATATCTTTTGTCAACGGAACAAACAATACCGCCACTCATCCAAATTGCTAAAATTGAAATGGTGAAATTTGTAGTAGAACTAACATCCAGCCCGACAACCTCTCCTTTGTTTAATCCGTTTTCTTTTAGTTCTATGGATAGTTCACTAGATTTTGTCCAAAGTTGCGAGTAGCTCATCGTTCCTTTTGATGAAATAATCGCGGGTTGTTTTGAAGATTTTTTGAGTAAATTAATGATATTAAAACCAGAATCTTGAGTGCAAAATAGATTTTCCCCGAAAACCCTTTCTGTTTTAATATTATCGATTGAAGAGGATAGCGTTTTTTGCCAATTCAACTTGTTGATCCAATTGTCGAAGTGTTCTAAAATGCACTGAACATAATATGTCGAATAAAAGCCGGTATCATAAAGTATCGAAAATTCATAACCGTTTTTGTTTGGATAAACAATTGTGGTCCATTCAGCATTTGTTTTCTCATTGTAATCTATAATTCTAATTTCCTTTTCTTCAAGAAAATCTTTGTTTATAGGGTAGTTTTCGAAAACAAAGAGGTGGCTTAATTGATTAGGTTGAACGAATTCATTAATGTTCTTATGCTTGTTTTCAGTTTGTTCATTAAGTAAATTAAAACATCTATTTACATATCGTTCAAAAGTGTCTTCAGAGTTGAATAAGTCAACGAAAGGCAATGTTCTAATATACATTCCCATTTCATCTATGTCATTGTCGTCTCTTAAGGAAACAACATTTCCAATTGAAAATTTAGTTTTATTAAATAGGGCGCTAACAAATGCAGTCCATGCTCCAAAAATATATGCATGTGGCGAAATAGCCATATTTTGGGCTGCCTGTGGAAGGTTTATTTGGTAGTTTAACTTCAAATAAGATTTGTCCTTATTGCGATCAGGTTGATGCGGAATAAAAGGCTCATTTTCTGTAAATTCAGTTAGTTTTTTCCAGAAATTACTTTTCTCCTTTTTAAAATAATTTTGGCAACTAAATTGTATGAATTTTTCTGAATAATCTAATTTCTCATCATTCAGAACCTTCATCATCTGTTCACAAAATACTGGCAATGACCATCCATCTAGAATTAAGTGATGATGAGTCCACACTATTTCATGTTTTTCAGATCCTGCCTTAAGTGATAGCCTAGATAAGTTCTTGTGAATATCTAGCCCAGCCTGAAGGTCTTCCTCGATAAAATCTACCAGGCTTGGATTCGCAATCAGGTTTATATTAACACGTAAACTTAAGTTTGTACTGAATAGGTATGTCTCCTCTTTACGTTCTATACAAGCCAGTAATATTGGGTTTTTATTACAAACTTCATTGTAGGCATATTCAATTTGTTCAATCGTATATTTTGATGGGATTTCAAAAATCAACTGTTCAACATACAATTGGTTGCTAAATGATTTTAGACATTCAAATAAAATTCCTTCTTGAGATTCAAGCAGTGGGAAATAGACCGTATTATCAGATCTTTTAGAAATTATCTTTTGGAATTCATCCAAGTAGTTTTTACTCGAATCTTCAGATAGCAACAATTGAAAATTTAAATTCTCAATTGAGCTTTGTTCAAATAACTCTTTAACTGTAACCGTATATTTTTGTTTTTTTAGTTTATTAATAAGCCTGATTGCAGAAATACTGTCACCGCCATTTTGAATAAAACTTTTTGTAAAATCAATTTCATTACCTAAGATTTCTATAAATTGATCGGATAGAGCTTTTGTTAACTTTCCTTTTCCATCTACTGAAGATTCTTTTTTATTTAATTTAGTAAGATGTGTTTTCAATAGTTCTTCATCCACTTTGCCACTTTGATTGAGTGGGAAATCTTCTAAATGAATAAATTGCCTAGGAATTGCATACTCCGGCAGGTGATTTTTGAAATCAGTAGCACTAAGGTTGTCTTTAACCCCCTTGTAGAAACAGATTAATGAATCCTCTTTAAATGAGTGAACAATGAAATCATTTTCTTTAAATTTCTTTTTTAACAAAAACTCTATTTCACCTAACTCGATTCGATATCCTCTTATTTTTACTTGGCGATCTCTTCTTCCGAAATAATAAAATTGATCATTTATTTGCCACCCAATATCACCAGATTTGTAAGAGTTTCCATTTTCAATAAATTTTTCTTTAGTAAGTTCTTCTTTGTGGTAGTAGCCATTGCATACTCCATCTCCAGAAACCAGTATTTCACCTAAGAAACCCCTAGGAATTTGATTTCCGGTATCACTGATTAAACGAATGGAATATCCAGGAAGTGGTTCTCCTATTTTACTGTGTACTTCATTTTCTATTTCATTCAAGGTGACATGAACAGTTGTTTCTGTTATGCCATACATATTAATTAATTTGGTCTCTGGATATTGGTTTCTCCAATCAGTTAACCGTGATGGCGTTAATTTATCCCCACCAAATATTACATACCGCAAAGAATTTAATGAATAACTACTTTCGTCTACCAAGATTAGATTGTAGAATGATTTAGGAGTTTGGTTTAGAATTGTAATATTTTTTTCCTTTAACAATTCATGAAAAATAAAAGTATCTTGAACGTCTTGCCTTTTAGGTATGTAAAGCATCCCCGAATTTAAAAGAGACCCCCATATTTCCCACGTGGAAAAATCAAAACCATAACTATGTGCCAGAATCCAATGATCTGAAGGCTTGAATTCAAAACATGATTTCGTCCCAAGAAATAGATTTAGTAGGTTTTTATGGCTTACAGAACATCCCTTAGGGTTTCCTGTTGTCCCCGAGGTATATATGAGGTAGCATAAATCATCAATATTATTTATGGATTCAGGTGTTACGAAATCTTTATTTTTGTCAATGAGTAAGTTTGGGTCAATTATTTCACAACCCATATTTAGATTCAAATCTGAAATTATGATTTGAATTTCTGAGTCTTCAATGATATAAGTGATTCTTTCATTTGAAGCTTTAGGATCTAAGGGTATATAAATCCCTCCACGCTTTAAAATGGCAAGAATAGCAACGACAATGTTTACTGAGTAACTGGTGTGCACGCCAACACATTGTTGATGTTTAATATTTAACCAAGAAGCTACTATGTTGGCTTTGTCCTCAAGCTCTTGATAGGTAAATATTGCTCCTGTATGGTCTTCAACGGCTGGTTTATCTGGGTGGTTTTTCACAACTTCCTCCCAGATTTCTAAAATAGAGGAGTGACTATGTGTAGGAGTTGGTGTTTGAATTAACCTTGATTTTTTATTTGTTCTAAATCGTTCAAAAGATTGAGTTATTTCAAGGGCAGCTTCTTTGTTCGTTTTTTCTAGGTTCCAAACAAAATCAACATCGATGTCTTTTCCGTATGGCTTGAAAATTATGGTTAATGTGTAATGTGTTGTGGAGTAAAATTCTGTTTTGTAACCTGTTTCAATTTTTGGCTCAACCACCCAGCAATGGTCAAATAAATTTGGAGGGTAGTGTTTGTTTACTGGTAGATGTGATTTTTCTCTAATAGTACTCCTTTGTTCAATTAAGTCACTTCTAGAACTTTTCTCATCAAATATTAATGGCCATGTTTGTATGTAATATCCTAGTGAATTATTTGATTCTGATTCTTTTCCCCGAGCTGAAAAAACTTCACCGACAACATATTTGGTTTTTCCGGAAGCAGATTTCACAAAGTCCACCCATGAAATCATCAGGTCTTCATAGCTGCAATTTTTAAAATTGATTGACGTTTTGAAGTACCCCTTTTCTGTACTTGAAGATGGTGGTATAATTTCTTCAATTTTAAAGGGCGGTATGTCGTCGTATTTAATGCCTGAATCAGTTTCAATTTTCGGGCTCCATTCGCTAAATATGATTTTATTTAAGGGGTCTAGCTTGCTCATTGCTAGCTGTATAGATACACCGTCAAATAATAAATGATGATATGCAAGGCCTAAATACGTGGCGTTGTCACTATGCGCAATTAAAACTTGAAAAAGAGGTGGAGATTGGACATCGAAATGGTTATAGTTTTTCGAAAGTATTGCATGAACATCGTCCAAGGTTGATATTTTTGATGCTTGTTGAGTATCAAGAATACGGATAGGGTACATCGGATTTTTTAATCGAATTCTAAGTGGTTGAGCACTCTCATATATGTAGAATTCTTTAAACCGATCGATTTCATTTATCCATTCAATAATTTCTATTTCTGTAAGTTGAACATTGGGAATTTGAATAACCGCGTATTCAATATAATTTTCTTTATTCCCATCAGCTTGTAGAACTAGTAAACTTTCTTCAAAGGCATTTGTCTTGAAGGCTTTTTCAATATCGTCTTCTGTAAATTTCATTATTTATTTAAGATATTCAATATATCAGATAAATGATCATTGTCTAAACTAAGTTCTGTTTCATTTGTATTGGTGTGTGCCTTGATCTTTTTTATTCGAGTAAGAATAGTAGATATTTTCGGGTTTTCAAATAGGTCGGGGATGTTTAATTGATACCCTTTCAGTGAAATCTCATTAACGAATGATATTAAATCAATACTATTCCACCCATATCTATACAGCGACTCATTTGCTTCGCCAAATGGTTTTTGTAGCTTCTTCAAACCGTTGAACACGATTTTTTCCACTAAATTTTCGCTTGGACTCCAAGGGGGGGCAGATGTATGGGTGTCTTTTAAAGTTTTTATAATTGCATTTACATCAGTTTTTCCATTTGAATTGATTGGCCATTTTTCAACTTTAACTAACAAGTCTGGGTATTGATGTCGGGTGAATTTTGATGTCAATAGACCTGTTAAATAAGTGTCTTCGTATTTGGAATCATGTGCCATCACACAAAGACCTTGATGTTCAAATACGATGAATTTTGCTGATTGAATTTTCGCATTTAAGTAATTCTCAATATCTATTCCAGGTATCCTCCTTCCATTTACTTTTAAAAAATCATTTGTGATTCGACCCTTTACAATGAGTCCTAGCTGTGGATGCAGCAATGCCTTATCTCCTGTTAAGAATGAAAGTGAATTGTTAATTGAAGAATATTTTGATGTATCCGTATTCAGAGGGATGCCTACACAATTTCCTTTAATACACAATTCACCCCAAACACCAAATGGAACTGTTCTGTCTTTTGTGTTAACGATGGAGAATTCTTGATTCCCGATAGGGAACCCTAACGGAAAATGATTTTCATTGTATTTAGTAAGTCTAGCTATAGATGAATCAATACTGACTTCTGTTAACCCGTAGCTGTTAAATATTTTTTTTGATTCTCCTAGCTTAATGAGTCTGTTGTATAGTTTTGGGGAGATTGGTTCTGAACCACAAACGATAAATTTTAAAGAATCAGCATCTTGGAGTTTGTCGCATAATAGATCTAAGAAAGTTGGAGTGCTCTCAAAATGAGTGACATTATGTTCTTTTATGAGCTGTAAAACACTGGCTGGAGAAAATCGTTCAGTCTCAGTTGCTAATATTAGGGGGTTTCCAGAAAGAATACTTCTGAATAAATCTCCAAAGAAAACATCAAATTTTTGATCAGCAATTGACAAGTGAATGGAGCTTTCTCCAAGTTCAAGGATTTCATTCCAATCAAAAAGTAAAGCTTCAATCCCTTCTTTTTGTATAGCTATTTTTTTAGAATCACCAGTACTGCCAGACGTCTCAGCAATATATAAGGTTGAATCAGGAATTGAAAGGGTTTTATCGGTATCAGAAAATGTTACTGCTTTTTTGTTCTTCCATGCCGATAAAATCAATTTAATACTTTCTACACTCCGATCCGGTTTTAATGATAAAACACTTAATTTCAATGGCACTTGAATTTCAGTTATTTCTGATCTTAATTGGCCAAATGTTAGGGTATCCTTTCCGCATATAATTGCATTTCGATCATCCGGAGCGTGATCAAACCCTTCCCAAAGTGAAGTATGGTTGTTTTGGTTTGATTTAACTTTTGCTGGCTTGAAACAGATGGTTTGATCTTTACCTTCAATAATAGACCGAATGGACATTAAATAATTGTAGATGAAACTTCTCCAAAAACAGTCATCAGCCACATCAATTCTATAATCGAAAGATATTTTTATTTCATTTTGAGAGTATTCTAAAATGTGAACGCCCAGAATCACTTCGTCTGATTGGACTGGCTCGAATATGATTTGAGCATTGCTGAAATCGTCATTCGTGGTGAATGCTTCTTTTTGATACGAAAAAAGAACATTAAATGCACCAGTTCTATTATTCTTTTCTAGCCATTTAGTAAGCGGGTAGGATTGGAATCTAAATAATTCTTTCACGGATTTACCTAGCTGCTTTAAATCCTCAATTCGATGATGTTTAATTGGCAAGAAATTAACTTGAGTCGAGAAGGTTTCCTTAGCAATTTTACTAGGTCTATTTCTTAATGCTAAACCAGATTGTAAATTTATCCCTAAGCTTTCTTCAGAGTTGTCAAGTAAATTTTGCAAAGCTCCTAAAAGAACTGTGGACAAATTATGCCCTTTACTCTTAGCAATTTTCTCGTAGTTGTCTTTTCTTCCTATTCCTATTGTGGTAGTGTGTCGCTTAACCGGACCAAGGCCTATGTTTTTAAAAGGTTTTATACCCTTAATAGAAAGTTCTTCAGAATATGTTGGTGCTTCAGTGTTTGTATTCCAATCAATGAAGTTTGCTTGACTTAGATATGACTTTATTTGTTTCCAAAATAACTGAAAACTGTGTGCGTCAGCTAAAGCATGATGAAAAAAAACATTTAACTCAATATGTTCATCAACTTCACTAATAAAAATAGTCCAGAGTTTATCATTTACAGAAAGTGTCGGATGGTTGAATGTGCTAGATGTCAGAACTAATTCACCTTGTTTTTTTGAGTTTAATATCCAACTGTTACTGGTTGTGTCAATTTGAAGATATGGCCATTTTGCATTGTCTAAAATATAATTAATGCTGTCACAAAACTCACTCAAATCAATACCCGATAACTTCGCTTTACCATGGAGCCTGTTGTTTTCAGCAGAACCATAAATCAACTCTTGTTTTACGAATAGGTCTTGATATGCAGTTAATTTTTGCATTTTATCATATAATATTTAAAAAAAAAACAAGTACCGTTTATTTTCTTTAAATTTACTTACATTTTAGATATTTATTTTCAGCATTTATGAGAAAAAGAATGTGATTTATTGCAGGCTGATTTATAATTAAATTTAAAACATTAATAATGGTAGTAAAAGATTCAGGTGTTTTTTTTGTTGAGATATATGTTGGGATGGCAAAGATTGTTGCATGGTGGCATCAGTTTGCTATTGGATTTAAGCTTAAAGGTACTCGTGAATTCAAAGGTTTACATGGCAACCAAATCACGTATTGGCTTCAGAGTGGCAATGCTAACATCTTAATAACGTCTGCACTAGACCCTTCAGCTCACGATATCGTGTCTTTTATAGATCGTCATGGGAATTCAATTAAACGATTTGCCGTTGAAGTAGATGATATACAGGTTGCTCTGGAATCTCTTCGTATGAAAAATGCAATTTTTCTCCATCAGGGAATTGAAACCATAACAGAGAATGAAGAAAAAGTTGAATTAATTCGATGTAAACTTTTTGATGATAATGAACTTGTTTTTATCAAGCGGACAAATTGCACCTCAATATTGCCTGGTTTTAAAACAACAAATGATGACGATTTGAATCATGATATTTTAGGGATTGATCATTTAGCATCTGTAGTTCGTGTAAATGAATCAAATCTTTGGACTGATTATCTTTCACGTCTTCTGGATCTCAACCAAACTCAAACTATAGGTGAGGAATTCTTTGCGAATCAATCGATTGGTATGAAAATGCAAGTTTTGAATTGTAAGAAAACTAAAATTAATCAAGTAATTAGTGAACCATTGCCTAGCAAGCAGATAAAATCCCAGGTCGATGTTTTTTTAGATCACCATTTTGGTAACGGAATTCAACACCTTGCTTTTGAAGTAGATGATTTGATAAAAGTTGTAAAGGATTTTAAATCTAAAGGCGTAGTTTTCACTGCTATTCCTTCAAAATACTATGACAACCTTCGTGTAGATCATCCGGACATTCCTGTTGAATTACTTCGTGCTTCCAATATATTATGTGAACAAGAAGGGGATAAATTATTGCTACAAGTTTTCACTGAGCCTATTGGTGATAGACCAACCTTGTTTTATGAGTTTATTCAACGTATTAATGAATTTGAAGGGTTTGGAGCAAATAATGTCAAACAATTATTTAAATCACTTGAAAACAATTTGAATGGAAACAATTAAGGATCATTCTGGATTATCCGCGATTCCAATTTCTATTTTTGAGCCTACAAATATTAGTGAATTAGAAGCATATTTAAAACAAAACTCAGGTAGTAATTATCGTATTGGTGCTGGTTTAACTGGCGTGAATGGTGGAGCTGTTCCAGATCAAAATGAAATATTTATTAATTTAAAAAAATTAAATAAAATCTCATGGTTTGATCAAGATTCTGGAACATTAGTAGCTGAAGCAGGTGTTACGATGGCTGAAATCCAAAAATTCACCAATAAGTCAGATTGGTTTTTTCCAGTTATACCGGGCAGCCTAAATAAAGCGACTATTGGAGGGATGATTGCGTGTAACGGAGGTGGCCCTTTTTCTTTGAAATATGGAAAAATAGAAAATTTCGTATTGGGGCTAAATATTTTAACCGCAAAAGGACAAAACATTCAGGTTGGTGGCTATGCCACTAAAATCTCACAAGGGATTAACTCAAAGGGGATTTGGATAGGTTCCGAAGGTACGTTAGGGTTTATCTGTTGTGTGGTTTTGAAATGTGTGCCGCCATTACGAAAGTTGTCATATTATCGAATAGCAACGGATAATTTCTCCAATTTACTAAAGCTTGTTCCCAAACTTTTAAAATCCAATCCATATCTCCTTGAGGTAGCCGAGAAAGATGCGTTACGGTTTTCATCACAGGCAGACGAGCATGTATTGTGGATTGCCACGGATGGAATTTTACCATCGAATATGGATGAAATATATAGGGTAACTACACATGATGAAAGTATTCTTGATGAGAGATTCAACATTGGTCGTAACCTGCAGGAGTATAAACCCTTTATCGATTTGGATGTTAGCTTTCCTGTCTGCCACGTTAATCAAGCCATTCAAGAGTTGAAAGAACTCTTAGTAAAATCTGAAATTGAAAATATTATTTTTGGTCATGGAGGTGATGGGAATTACCATATCCATATATTTCAAAATAATTCCGGTTTGAAATGGGAAAACATTCAAGAAG
>Ga0307984_1000140_pt1 | contig 29109 bp, 26 predicted proteins | sample EllFjometageno78_FD_203169 | JGI IMG/M metagenome (GOLD analysis project Ga0307984, IMG submission 203169) | Marine microbial communities from Ellis Fjord, Antarctic Ocean - #78 | ecosystem: Environmental > Aquatic > Marine > Unclassified | place: Southern Ocean | collected 2014-10-09
AGTAGATACGTTCGACTATTCTACAAATGTTCCGGGGATCTATGCCATCGGTGACATTAATACCTACCCTGGTAAATTAAAGTTGATCCTTTGTGGTTTTCATGAGGCCACTCTAATGGTCCAAAGCGCATATAAAAGAATTTTCCCAGATAAGAATTTGGTCTTGAAGTATACGACTGTCACTGGAAAACCCAGTTTGTAAGATCTATTTGAATTTTGTGCCATGGATGATATGATCAAAGTATTCGTTATCGACAGAGACGAGAAGCGACATGAGTTAGATGCTCCTACGGATATGAACATGAACATGATGGAGCTCTGTAAAAGCTATGAGCTTCCTGTGGAAGGCACATGCGGAGGTATGGCGATGTGTGCGAGCTGCCACATGTATATTCTAAGTTCTCACGAAATATCAGAACGGTCGGAAGACGAGGAGGATATGCTAGATGAAGCATTTTTTGTGGAGGACAATAGCCGTTTGGGATGCCAAATCAAACTTGCTTCAGATCTAGATGGCCTTGAGGTAAAACTGGCTCCAGTAGGTTAGTAGATCTATATCTTGCCGACCCCTGGGTTAAGCAATCTCCCAGATTCAATAAGCTTGGCGAGTATTTCGGATGTCTCAAGTTCCTTTACAGCGACAATGTGGTGCGGTGCATGTGTATCAGAACACACCATCCTTATCCATCCCTGCTCTATGGCATGGTTCGCTGTCTCTTTCGCCAATTCGCCATAACTACCTACAAGTGTTGCCGCGTTTACAGTAAGGATGACTCCTTTTGAGTGCAGACTTTCAAGTTTGCTTCTGTCCATATGCCAGTACGGATACCTTGCGCAGTGTGCCACAACAGGTGTGATTCCAGATGTCTGCATCTTAAATATGGCTTCTGTCAAAAGTTCATCATTGGGCGCTTCGTGAAACGCAAATTCAAAGAGAAGCATGTCGTGTTTGTCTCCGTTGAGCGGGTCCACGCAAGGGAAGGTAAGAAGCTTGGTTGGGTTTTCTAAAAGCTCAATAAAAGAGATGTCGAGGAAATATTCGGCAGCTAGAATTAATGTTAGAGATGGAAATCGTTTGGCAACCTCCAGTTTTAATTCATGAAAACGTGGCAGTAAAATATCCGGCGTATTCGGATACAAATCTGACATAATATGTGGAGTGGTCACCAACCTTTCGAACCCCAAATGATGGAGTCTGGAAATTAACGCGAGGGCAGAGGTCATGTCAGGTGCTCCGTCATCTACTCCGGGCACCAAATGGCTATGAACGTCGGTAACCAGTAGTTTTAAGTCGTTTTTGACCACACCCTGATATGGGCCCCTGCGAAATAGATTCCTTAGAAAAGTAAGCATCACTTTCCGTAATGCTGTTCGTAGTATTTTTCATATTCCCCCGACACAACTTTATTCAACCATTCTGAGTTTTCCAAATACCAAGCCACCGTTTTTTCTAAACCCACTTCAAAAGTTTCGCTCGGTTTCCACCCCAATTCTCTTTCTATTTTCGACGCATCTATCGCGTATCTGTGGTCGTGTCCAGCACGGTCTTTTACAAAAGTAATCAGACCATCAGAACTGCCCTTCGGGCGCTGTAGCTTTTCATCAACGACTTGAATAAGATATTTCACCAAATCAATATTCGTCCACTCGTTAAGTCCTCCGATATTGTAAGTAGAACCTGAAGCACCTTGATGTAGGATGAGGTCTATCGCGTTTGCGTGGTCCTCAACGTAAAGCCAGTCTCTGATATTCAGCCCTTGGCCATACACAGGAAGGCTTTTTTGATCGCAGATGTTCTTAATCATCAGCGGGATAAGCTTTTCCGGAAACTGGTTTGCGCCATAATTGTTTGAGCAATTGCTGATGACAACAGGCATGCCATAGGTATGGTGGTATGCCCTTACGATGTGATCGCTGGATGCTTTCGATGCACTATACGGGCTTCTGGGGTCGTAGGAAGTCGTTTCAGAAAAAAGCCCTTCTTCTCCGAGCGAACCATAGACTTCATCTGTCGATATGTGGTAAAAGACATTTTTGAGATTGTGGTTTGTAGTGCCTGTTTCGGTATTTTTAAACGCACCATTTTCATGAATCCAATGCGCTTTAGCGACCTCTAACAATGCAGCCGTACCAAGGATATTTGTTTCCAAAAAAGCACCTGGATTCGCGATGCTCCGATCCACATGGCTTTCCGCGGCAAGATGGACAACGGCATCAAAATTGTGCTGTTTAAATAGGTTTCTAAGGAGATCTCTGTCGCAGATGTCACCTTTCACAAAGGCATAGTTTTCCGAATGCTCTATGTCCGAAATATTTTCCAGATTCCCGGCATAGGTGAGAAGGTCGAGGTTAACAATACTCGTTTCAGGATACTTGTTTGTGAGTCTTCGAACCACATGAGAGCCAATAAATCCCGCTCCTCCAGTGACCAATATGTTTTTAAAAGATCTCATCCTGTTCTATAGACTCCAGTAGTCAAGGTTTTTAATGCGGTTGCGATAGATGCCCTTCAAATCGACAAGGACGCCATTCCCTCCTTCCATAAAGAGAGACAGCTCCTCTTCTTTAAGGTGAGCGTATTCGTCATGGTTTACAGCAACAACCACTGCGTGGTATACTCCCTTTTCGGGTTTCTTGCAGAGTTCAATCCCATATTCGCGAAGAACTTCATCTGGTTGAGCCATGGGGTCTACGACATCGACTTTGACGTTGAAGGATTCAAGCTCGGAGATGACATCGATGACTTTCGTGTTTCGAATATCTTCTACATTTTCTTTAAAGGTAAGCCCCATGACCAAAACCCTTGCGCCCAGTGCATTTACACCTCGTGCCAAGATCTTCTTTACGGTTTGTTTTCCGACATAAAACCCCATGCTGTCGTTGATATATCTGGCAGAGTTGATCACTTTTGCGTGATATCCCATTTTGCTCGATTTCCAAGTGAGGTAATAAGGATCTATCCCTATGCAATGACCTCCTACAAGTCCGGGTTTAAAAGGAAGGAAATTCCATTTTGTGCCTGCAGCTTCGAGAACTTCGTATGTGTTAATCCCCACTTTATTGAAGATGATACTGAGCTCATTTACCAGGGCGATGTTGAGGTCTCTTTGTGTGTTTTCAATAATCTTGCTTGCCTCAGCGACTTTGATGCAGCTTACTTGATGTATTCCTGCACTTACGACCATTTCGTATACTTTGGCAACCTGCTCGGTGGACTCTTCGTCTCCCGCGCCCACAACTTTCACGATGGTATCTAGGGTGTGTACTTTGTCACCTGGGTTAATTCTTTCGGGTGAGTATCCGACCTTAAAGTCAGCGCCAAATTTCAAGCCACTTACCTTTTCCAATACAGGGATACAATCCTCTTCGGTACATCCAGGATATACTGTGCTCTCGTATACGACGTAGTCGCCTTTCTTGAGTACAGACCCCAGTGTGGTAGACGCCGAAATAAGCGGCGTTAAATCTGGCTGATGAGAGGGGTTAATGGGTGTAGGAACGGCCACAATGTGAAAGTCTGCCTTTTTTAAATCTTCAGATTTTGCAGTGAATGTGATGTCACAACCCTCAAATTCTTCGGGTTCTATTTCACCAGAAGGATCCACTCCTTCTTTCATCATGTTGACTCTCTCTTCATTGATGTCAAAACCAATGACGCTGACTTTTTTTGCAAAAGCCAATGCAATAGGCAACCCTACATATCCAAGACCCACAACACTTATGGTTGCCTTTCCTGAAATTAATTTTTGGTACATGCTATTTAACATGGGTGAATTTCATTTTCATTTTCCAATCGAAATTTCGCTCCTGATTCAGAACAAACCGCAATTTCATTTTTTCCAAACTCAAGTTTACATCCGTGTGGTGACATCCATCCCGCAAAACGAGCGGGGTTTCCAATCACCAAAGCGTAAGGAGGGACGTCGTGGGTTACAACGGCTCCCGCGCCTATGAAGGCGAAGTCGCCCAAAGTTGTTCCGCAAATAACAGTGGCGTTTGCGCCGACGGTTACTCCGTTCCCGACCTTTGTAGGCGCGTAAGCGTCACGCCTTACTACAGCACTGCGAGGATTGATGACATTCGTAAAGACACAACTCGGTCCGAGGAAAACATCGTCGCCCAGAGTGACGCCTTGGTACAGGCTTACATTGTTCTGTATTTTACAATTCGATCCCGTAGTGACGCCCGATGCGACGAAAGCGTTTTGGCCCAGAGATGTCCCTGTACCGAGCCGTGCGTTTTTCATCACATGGCAAAAATGCCAAACCTTGACACCTTCTCCAAGCTCGGCTCCCTCATCAATGACGGCACTTTCGTGCACGTAGGCGCTCCCGAAATGTGACACTTCGTCTTTGGCTTCGGATGCGAGGGTTGAGGACGCTTTTTGCGCGCTATTTTTTGATGTATGCGGCAAAATCTTTGTGTTCGTTTTTATGCAGATCTTCTTTTGAAAGCGTGTTGAAGTATTCAAATGTTCGTCGAAGTCCTTCTGCGCGATCTATCGTTGGGGCCCAATTTAGAACTTCTTTTGCTCTTGTGATGTCAGGACGTCGCTTTTTCGGGTCGTCCGTTGGAAGATCTTTGTGTACAATCTTCACGTTTGCCCCAGTTAACTTGAGGACTTCTTTTGCGAAATCCAGGATCGTTATTTCAACAGGATTCCCCAAATTTACAGGCCTGGTTTCCTCACTGAAATGCAATTTATAAATGCCTTCTATTAAATCATCGACATAACAAAAACTCCTCGTTTGGGATCCATCTCCGAAGACGGTAATGTTTTCGCCTCGTATGCTTTGGCCTATAAATGCGGGAAGAGCACGACCGTCATTCAATCGCATCCGTGGTCCATAGGTGTTGAAAATACGCGCGATACGCGTCTCAATGCCATGGTAGGTATGGTACGCAGTTGTAATTGCTTCCTGGAATCTTTTTGCTTCATCATAAACGCCTCTGGGTCCTACGGGATTTACGCTCCCCCAATACTCTTCTGTTTGGGGATGTACCTCTGGGTCGCCGTAAACTTCACTGGTGGAGGCGATGGTTATGCGCGCGCCTTTGTCTTTCGCCAGTCCCAACAGTCGGTGAATTCCGATCGACCCCACTTTTAAAGTTTGGATAGGAATTCTCAAATAATCGATGGGGCTGGCTGGCGAAGCAAAATGAAGGATGTGATCGAGTCTCCCGCTTACATGCGTGAAATTTGTGACATCGTGATGCAGAAAAGTAAAGTTCTCCTTTCCATTTAAATGCGCAAGGTTTCTAAGATCTCCCGTAATGAGATTGTCCATCGCGATGACATCAAACCCTTTGTTGAAGAATTTGTCACAGAGATGGGAGCCTAAGAACCCAGCAGCACCTGTTATGAGAACGCGCTCTTTCATTTCAACTTTCCTTTGAGATCACAGTCCTTCTGCCCACGCTGTGATATGTGAACCCTAAACTTTCCATTCTGTCACATTCATATAGATTCCTGCCATCAAAAATACTCGGTGCAGCCATCGTCGCCTTCATGAATTCAAAATCAGGGTTCCGAAATGCGGCCCACTCTGTACAAATCAGCAAAGCCTCGACATCCTTGAGTGCTTCTGTAGAACGATTTGCATATTGAATCTTGTCTCCAAATATGGCTTTCACGTTATCCATCGCTTCTGGATCATATACAATTAACTCTGCGCCTTCGGCTAGCAGGGCCTGAATGTTATCTAGTGAAGGCGCCTGTCTGATGTCATCTGTTTCGGGTTTAAACGAGAGTCCCCACACCGCAATTTTCCGTCCTTTTAGATTGCCAGAGAAATGGTCCTTCATCTTGTTAAGCATCATGACTTTTTGCGTCACATTGACGTCCATCACACTTTCAAGGATTTTAAACTCACATCCTTGCTGCTTTCCGCTGCGATGCAATGCTTGCACATCTTTCGGGAAGCAACTGCCCCCGTATCCTATTCCAGGGAATAAAAACCGAGGTCCTATCCTTGAATCTGTGCCGATTCCTCTTCTCACCATGTCGACATCTCCGCCTACCGCTTGACAGAAGTTTGCCACTTCATTCATAAACGAGATTTTCGTAGCTAAGAAGGCATTCGAGGCATATTTTGTCAATTCGGCACTGCGTTCATCCATGAAAATAACAGGGTTTCCTTGCCTCACAAACGGCTTATAGAGTTCCTCCATCACCGATTTGGCGCGGTCGCTAGAACATCCTACAACCACTCTGTCAGGTTTCATGAAGTCATCTACCGCATAGCCTTCGCGAAGGAATTCAGGATTTGACACGACATCAAATGAGACGTTGCAATTTCTGCCTATAGCGTCACGAATTAGATCTGATGTTCCTACTGGAACAGTGCTTTTATCGACCACAACGGTGTAGTGGTCAATCAGCCCACCAAGGTCTTTTGCTACTTCCAGTATGTATTTTAAATCAGCTGACCCATCTTCTCCGGGAGGGGTAGGTAGGGCTAGGAAAACCACAGTGCTTTTTTTGACAGCAAGTGCCAAATTTGTTGTGAAATCGATCCTTCCCGCTTTAATATTCCTTACCAACAAGCTCTCTAGATGAGGTTCGTAAATAGGAATCTTGCCCGATGAGTACGCGGCCACCTTTGCCTCGTCGATATCTACGCAAGTAACATTGTTCCCTGTCTCCGCAAGGCAAGTTCCTGTTACGATTCCTACATATCCTGTTCCAACTACGGTAATGTTCATGTCCTGACTTTTACTGACTTAAAATTAACCATTAATCAACCCTTTTTTCAACCCTTCATATTACTTAATCGACTTACCAAACGCGCTACAATGTACTTCTGTTGTGCGCTGCTAAGTTCCGTATGCATCGGCAGAGATAAAACAGTTTTTGATAATTTCTCAGTAATCGGAAATTCTCCTATTTTATATCCCAATCCCTCAAAGGCTTTTTGTTCGTGTATTCCTTTTGGATAGTAAACACCTGTAGGCACTCCATCTTCTGCCAAGCCCCGTGCCAATTCATCTCTGTCTTCTCCCTCTATCTTGATGGTGTATTGGTTAAACACATGGCTTGATTTTTCATTTCTTGCTGGAACCACGACTCCTTCCACGTTCTGGAGTAAGTCGTCATATATGGCTGCTGCGTTTTGACGTTGAGAGATATGCGAATTCAGATGTGGCAATTTGACTCGAAGTACAGCCGCTTGTAGTGCATCTAAACGCGAGTTTAATCCCACCCTGTCGTGCTGGTATCTTTTTGATCCTCCATGATTCGCAATCGACTTGGCTGTTTGGGCTAACTTCTTGTCACGCGTAAAAAGAGCGCCACCATCTCCGATACAACCTAAATTTTTACTTGGGAAAAAACTCGTCGTTCCGAAAGCCCCAAATAACCCAGCCCTTCCACTCATGCCTTGGTCGTCACAATACGTACTCAACAGTGACTGTGCGGTATCTTCGATGATCGGGACCCCCGTCTTGTTTGAAATCGCCATCAACGCTCTCATATCGGCACATTGGCCAAACAAGTGGACGGGGATGATTGCCTTTGTCTTTTCAGTGATCGCCTTTTCTACTTCACGACAGTCAATGTTGAACGTATCTGCTTGAACATCTACAAGGACAGCTTTCGCTCCCAAAAGTGCGATCACCTCCACTGTAGAGATAAATGTAAATGCAGGAGTGATCACTTCGTCTCCGGGCCCGATCTCCAATGCCATTAATGCAATCTGTAGGGCGTCAGTCCCATTCGCGCAAGGGACAATGAAAACATCATCGCTTAACCCTTCCATGGTTTTACCTTCGTGCAAACACAATGCTGATTTTAATTCTTTTGAGAATCCTTCCACTTCCTCCCCTCCGATAAACATTCCTGAATCCAATACCCTCTTAATGGCAACGTCTAATTCTGGTCTGATGCGGTGCATCAATCCGTTGATGTCTACCATTTTTATTCCTTCCATGTCTTTTTTAGACGCTATTCTCAAGCGTTTTTTTTATACAAAGCGAATATACACTTTAGGATTTGTTCTTAAGGACGAAGTAACCTCTTGTTATTCAACGAACCTATAAAGTTCTATAAATTCATTCCCAACCTCAAAAGTGTAAGATACAAAACCTACCTTCGTTATTATGAATAAGAAGCACAATACAACCTCTATTACTATGATAGCTATGGGTTTAGCTCTATTCGTTGTGGGTTTCAATCCTACTTCTGTTCAAGGCCAAACCACACGAGATGTCGCTTCGACCCCTCTCAAATCGCCACACATCTCATTTGTCGCTGGAGGATTTCTACCTGTCGCGGATTTAAACACCCGATTTGGCGCGTTTGCTTCTGTAGGGGCTTCTTTCGGTGTCAAAACGGAGGACAATAAATATCTCGGTTTTCGTGTCACATACCTAACTGGAGCTGAGTCTCAAGAGCCAGGGTTGCTGTCTAACTTGCTATCTCCCGATGGACAAATCGTAGATAACGAAGGAGATGTTGCGAATATCTCCGTCTCTGGAAGAGGCGCAATTTTGGGAATCCATGGAGGTACGATCATTCCACTGGGTTTTTCAAATGTAAACTCGGGTATTTTTTTACGGGGAGGCCTCGGTTCAATACATCATAAAATCGGTTTCGATTTCACAGAACACCGCATCACTCAGCTCGAAGACCCCTATCTCTCTGGTTACGATAGGCTCTCTTGGGGAGGATATGTTTCTGGATTTATAGGGTATTGGCATATGGATACAAAAAGAAGAATCAACGCTTACGGTGGCCTCTTCAGCTTTGCCTCTCGCACGAGTCCGCTCAGAACCACAAATTTCGATACAGGTATCCCTGATGCCAATCCTCGCTTCGATGCAGGTCTCGGATTTGAATTTGGGTGGGTTCTACATATCTACAAACGAGATGCAAAAGAGTACTGGTATTAATACCCGTCCTTAACAGATGCGAATTCTACATTATATATATCTGTCGGCAATCTCGATTTATTCTATGATACTTCGTGTACTTGCACTTTTCGGTCACGCCCGTGCAAGCGCATTTATAGAGATGCGGTCCCCGAGTCATCTTCAAGAGTTGTCACAGCGTACACACAAACTTGTTCCTGGCACTCACAAATGGTCTTGGTTCCATTGTGCCTCACTTGGAGAATACGAACAAGCTGCGCCTGTGATCGAGGCGTATATCTCTATGCACCCCGAATCACAGATTTTACTCACACTGTATTCCCCTTCGGGACATACCCCCCTGACCACCACTTCGCCTCCGAGTTGGTTGCGTAAGAACGATTACATCACTGCGCTTCCGATGGATACGCCCTCCCAGGTCAGACAATTCCTTCAAGCTGCCCAGTATCGGATTGCGTTTTTTGCGTCTGCCAAATATGAGGTTTGGCCTGAATTGATCAGGCAGCTCACCCATGCATCGCCACCTGTCCCCACGTGTGTTTTTGCAGCTCACGTCCTTCCCGATGCGCCTTTGTTGCGCAAAACGCTCTCAGGTTTATTCCTGCGTAACACCTGGTCGAACCTTTCTACGATTCTCACCCAAGACGATTCTTCATCTTTATTGCTTGCTCAGGTCTCCATCGACTCTAAACCACTGGGAGATCCTCGTGCCGATCGTGTGAGCCGACTCGCGCTCTCAAAAGAAGTGCCTGAAACCCTCAAATCCTGGAAGGGATCATCGCGGGTAATCGTCGCTGGAAGCTCATGGACTCCTGAAGAAAAAGCCCTCTCGGATCTCACTTGGGATTCTTCTACGAAGCTCATCCTTGCCCCTCATCATATCGATGACGGACATGTCACCTCGATTCTCAATCTATTCAACCCCTCCTCCTCCTCAAATCCACCTCGTGCGCTTTTGTATTCGGAATGGGTTTCTTCCCAAAACGGTCACGACCCCACATCTCCCTCCATTCTCATAATCGATTCAATCGGCTTGCTTTCTTCACTTTATTCTTTGGCGGATTTGGCAATTATCGGCGGAGGTTTCGGTGCGGGTATTCACAATCTCCTCGAGCCTGCTGCACATGGCGTCCCCATGATTTCAGGCCCCAACATCGGGAGGTTTCGCGAAGCTGTGGAGCTTCAGCGCACTCATTCTTTGGTAATTTGTCCAAACGAACCCCACCTTTCTCAGACGATCACATCTTCTCTGGATCCAAGCAACAAATTGAAATTATCCCAAACAGGCCAACTTGCAAAAGACTGGGTTGCATCTCAATCTGGATGTGCAGAAAAAATCGCACAATTTTTACCTTAATCTCCCAAAGAACTGCTTAACTTCGCCCCCGCTGATGCCCGGATGGTGGAATTGGTAGACACGTCAGACTTAAAATCTGATGGCCGTAAGGCCGTGCGGGTTCAATTCCCGCTCCGGGTACATAACGGGAGATAGTCGAAAGATTGTCTCTCGTTTTTGTTTTCAACGACCTCTAAAACAATGTTGCTGAGAGTTGTAATATCGATTCACCTAAGCGGCAATCGTTTTTCTATCTAAGTAAACAATAATCAAGCTCGAGATCAACATCAATCCAGCAGGAAGAAACTTGATTGCTTCATCGTCGACTCTAAAATGCATGACTATTGCGCCACACATGAGTGCTGCCATCATCGAAGCGCAAGGCACAATCGATTTTTTGTAGAAAAACCCAACCAAAAGCCCTGTCGCAGACAAAACTTTTAAAACGCCGATAATATAGAACATGGTTTCATTTAGCCCATATTCTGCGAATTCTTCAATCATATTTAATGCGTCTCCACCTCTGTATATCGTTTCTTTATTAAGTCTAAAGAGCCAGACATTAAGTACCAAGATTGCAACTACCAACATCAGGAGTTCTTTCAGATATTTCATTTGAATGTTTTTAAAGATTGTATGCTTTTAATAAAGATAAAGGAATTAAGAATTAAGTACCCAATTGCTGGCAATGACTGAATCGAATCGTCTTCGATTATAATTCTGACAATTAATGCGCCAGTCATAAGAAGGGCCAAAAACAAAGAGCTAACGATGGTGATTTTCACATTTGATCTTCCCAACAACAGTCCCAAACCAAATACGACTTGGCTAAGTCCAATCAACACTCTAAAGTCTGAAAATCCATACCTGATAAATTCTTCGATGTAAAATGGAACAAACAATGTCGTTATCCCATAGAATAGATGTGAAGCACCTGAGAAGATTCGAGAAAGTAAAAGTGTCATGCTGTAAAAGTAGATATTTTCATTTGTTGAATAAGCGATTCGTCTTGGTGGTTCTTCCCATGCATCGTTACTGCAATTGGTGTCACCGTGTGTTTATTTAAACTTATTTAAAATCACGGGCAAATAGACAAGGTCGAAAACGATGGCAAATACGGCTGTTATGCTTGTGATGATGGACAACTGGGAAACGGATTTGAATTCAGAGAAAAGCAATGGAAGCAAGCATAAGATCACGACAATGGTTGTCTTAATCACCGCCTGTCCTGTTGTATATCTCACATACCGTAAAACATCTTCGTTGTTTGAATTTGTTTTTTTATGGTGAATAAAAGAGCTGACAATGTGAATCGAGTCATCGATGATGAGACCAAACGCAATCGTGAATATAAACGCATTCGAAAGACTGATGTAAAAGTCAAAAAAGTACAGGACACCCACGGCAATAACAATAGGTAAAATATTTGGGACAATACCTGCCACAAGGTATTTAAATTTAAAACCATGAATTGTAAAGATGATCAGGCCTACAGCGAGTGCTGCAAAAAGAAGACCGAAGATCAAGTTCCTTGTCAGTTGGTTGCTGACGGAGTCAAACAGATATCCGATTCCACCATATTTTATGTTGACATTCTTGTGTTCTTCTTGGATTTCATGAAGTATCATTTCGGTTTTTTCAGAGCCGATATCCTTCATTCTGCAAGAAAAAACAACATCGTTGGAGGTGTCTTTAAAGATGTACTTGTAAATCAAGTTTTTTGTTTTTGACTCATTGCTGAAGTCGATGTTGATCCCTTTTTGTTGAATGCTTTTTATAAATTGATCGTACTCGATTTCATCTTTGTCTTTCGAGTCGATGAAAATTGTCAGTGGCTTAATTCCGCCAAATTCCTCATCAAAAAATTTGGTTTGTTGGAAGAATTCTGACTTGGGATTTAATTCGTCTGTGAGATAGTTGTCAATTCTTATGTTGTTTACAGCATACAACCCCAAGAGGGTTAGGATGGACATTAAATACAAATAGACTTTGTACTTGGGATGTAAATAGAAAATGATCTTGTCGATTATTTTCTGGCTGAAGGTGTTGTCGTTGGTGACGTTAAATTTATATTCCACAGCAATCGCATATGCGATCACTGAAATAAACAGAGTGATGATGACTCCCAGCCCTGTAATTAAACCAAACCTTGCAAGGGGCACCATGTCCACAAGAATAAACGTGAAAAAACTAATCATCGTTGTGATAGAGGTAATGGCAATCGGAACCCCAATTTTCTTCATTTGAGAAACAAACACCTCTTCCCCTGTCTTAAAGTTTAAATCTTGGTTGTTGATGAGGTGCATGATGTCAGAAACTGCCACAATGAAAATGATGGCAGGAGAGATAATCATAAACAATTCTATTCCACCAAACAGAAATTGAGACAGTCCCAGGCTAATGACAATGCTGGTGATGACAATAAAAAAACACGCCAATACAATCTTGTAATTTTTCGTAAAGAAATACAGCGTTAAGAGACAAATAAAGCAGCTGATAAGAGACAGGATGATGAATTCCAATAAAACGTGTTTTTGAAAATACGCTTCACTGGCTGCTCTTCCAGCAAGATAGATGTCATGGTTCTCATCTTCGAACAAAGATGTGATGTGCGTGATCAAATTGTTCGTGGCTGTTTTGTCCAAATCAACAGTTTCGATGAGAAAGAGAATGTTTCTAAGGCTGTCTCCGATGAAGCGGCTTTCACGATCAAGTGTTTGTTGATACTTTGATTCAGATGACAAATCAAGTTTTGTTTTTACCAATGGAATAAGACCTGTTTCAAAAACTTGCTTTTCATTGATGAAGCTGAAAACTCTATTTATATTTTTTGACTCTCTTAAATTTGTTTGAATGGTCTTAAACTTGAGCGCTTCCTCGTACTTGACTTTTTCTTTGAGTGCAACTCCGAGCAACAAAATGTTTTGATCATTGATTTTGTTAATTGAGTTGGTTTCTAAAAAATCACTGTCGGCTAATTCTTCAATGATTCTTTCGGATTCAAAGAATACATTGATGTTGTTCAACTTGATGGTTGAGAGAATAAAAATCGTCACAAATAAAAAAAGAAGCTTGTTTTTATTGCTCCAGATTTTTTGATACAGTCTTGTCATGAATTTTATATTTCAGTACAAAGATCTATGTGTACTCAAAAAAGTAAATTTATTCGTGGCAAATCTATAACTATATAGATCCATTTCTTACTTGACGAGTCGCATTTGGTCCCCAAAAAAACCCAAAAAAACCATTTTAAATATTCATGAAAACACCCTGTAAATACATTGATACGAAAGGGAGTCAAGAGATGGTGTCTGAAGGCCTTTGGTATTAGATATTGTTCTTAACGATTTACGACAATACTTGTGTAACTTTAAGTAACTATTTAAGCAACTATAATACACGATTAAATGAGGTTTGTACTTTTTTTATCCTTCCTGTCCTTCAATTCTGTGTTTGCACAGACCATCCTTTTAGAAGAAAATTTTTCAAGCACTTCTCAAAGTGGTTTGCCTGTATTGTGGAGCCAGTCTACCCTTTCAAATGACGGAGGTTGGTTGAGTGGAACGAGTAATGCCTTGCAGAGTCAATACTGGGGTATTGCACCTCACGGTACCTTTGTCGCAACAAATGATGATGCGTGTGATTGCAATAAAAGTGCAGATTATCTGATTACACCTCCTTTAAATTTCACAGGTATAGACAATGCAATTTTATCTTTTGCGGGGTATTTCTCAGGGCAAGCTTTTGAAGGCAGCACAGATAGGGCGACCATTGAGTATTCTATAAATGGCGGAAACTCATGGGTTGTGTTGACGGAAATCGCTGGAAATGGAAATGCAGACAATACTGTTTGGGAAAATCACAATGTAAACCTCTCAGAGATCCTCTCATACAATGATGTTTTGCTTGCATTTCACTACGACGACGATGGGGGGTGGATGTTTGGTTGGGCCATTGATGATGTGGTTATTTACGAGCCTGTAGGATTAAATGCGGAGATGACCTTGTTGACTTTCCCTACAAATATCTCATTGGGTTCAGCGGTCAATATTTCAGGTGTCATCACCAACACAGGAACAGACGTCATAGAGAGTTTTGATATTGTGTGGTCACAAGGTGGCTCTATGTCCTATTCGCAATCATATGGAAACCTTAACATCTCTACAGGCAACTCATATAGTTTTAACCACCAAGATCAATTTTTTGCCCAGAGTGTCGGGTTGTATCCCATTGATGTCACTGTGACAAATGTCAATGGTCAGCTAGATGAGGATCTCTCAAATAACAGCCTCAGCAGTTCTGTCATGGTCATTGAGTATGGAGAGATTTACAGTGGTGGATTTCAACGAGATTACATCTATTTTAAACCCAGTAGCGCTCCAGAAAACTGTCCTTTGGTCTTTGTGTGTCATGGTTATACTGGTACCGCACAGGACATTATGGACTATTCTCATTACAATGATTTGGCGATTGAGTATGGATTTGCAGTTTGCTATCCTCAAGGTATTGAAGACTCTGGTGGGAATACGTTCTTCAATGTTGGGTATGATTTCCAAAACAATGAAACGGTAGATGATGTGGCATATCTGGAGGATTTAATAAGCTTGTTTTCAACGGATGGCTCGGTAAATCCAGATGAGGTCTTTTGTACGGGGATGTCAAATGGTGGAGATTTTTGTTATTTACTTGCGTGCGAAGCCTCTGAATCATTCCGTGGTGTAGCTCCTATATCAGGGATGATTATGCAGGACATCATGGACAACTGCAGTCCTTCTCAAAATGTGGGCATCCTAGAGATCCATGGAACGCAAGACAATGTCACCTACTACAATGGAGACTATAACAACCAAGATGGTTGGGGGGCGTATCCGAGCATCCCCGCGACCATCGACTTTTTTGTGGATTTGTATGGTCTGGCATTAAATTCAACCGGTAATTTCCCCAATATTTCTTCCAATGATGGAAGTAGCGTCTCGTATCAAAAATATGGTGTAGAAGATGAGTGCGCCAAAGTTTGGCTTTATACAGTAAGCGGAGGAGCTCATGATTGGCCTGGAGCATATGGAAATATGGACATAGATTCAAGCAGAGAAGCCTGGTTGTTTTTTGACAGTCTTTGTGGATCTGGACCATCTTCTGGGTGTACAGATTCTGCCGCTTGTAATTTCAACCCTACGATCGCCGAAGATGATGTGACATGTATCTATGCGGTAGACGGTTATGATTGTGAAGGTGTGTGTCTAAATGACTTTAATGGCGATGGGGTTTGTGATTCCATTTGCCCAGAAGACCTTAACTCAGATGGATACATCACAATTCAAGATGTACTCCTCATTCTGAGTGAATTTGGGTGTACCTCATTTTGCGAAAATGATATAAATCAAGATGGTTTTGTAACCGTTGCTGATGTATTACAAGTCCTGAGTGAGTTTGGAAATACATGTTCCTGAAGCGTTCAGAGTTTCTAGATGCAAATTGTGTACTTTTATGCAAATTAAATGAAAGAAAAAATGAGACTTCTCTTTTTATTGTCCTTCCTGTCCTTCAATTCGGTTTTTGCACAGACCATCCTGTTGGATGAAGACTTTTCAAGCTCGACTCAAGATGGTTTGCCGAATTTGTGGAGCCAGTATACACTTTCAGATGATGGCGGTTGGCTTAACGGAATGAGTAATGACTTGCAGAGTCAATACTGGGGTATTGAACCTCACGGCACCTTTGTCGCTACGAATGATGATGCGTGTGATTGCAATAAAAGTGAAGACTACCTGATTACGCCTCCTTTAAACTTTGGCGAGATAGACAACGCCATTTTATCCTTTGCAAGTTTTTTTTCTGGAGAAACATTTGAAGGCAGCACAGATGTGGCGACCATTGAGTATTCTTTGGATGGAGGTGATTCTTGGATCGTGTTGACGGAAATAGATGGGAATGGAAATTCAGACAATACAGTCTGGGAAAATCACAGTGTAAATCTCACGGAAATACTTGGATATAGTGATGTCTTGCTTGGATTTCACTATGACGACGATGGGGGATGGATGTTTGGTTGGGCGATTGATGATGTGGTCATCTACGAACCGTTTGGATTAAATGCAGAGATGACCTTGTTGACTTTCCCTACAAATATCTCATTGGGTTCAGCGGTCAATATTGAAGGTGTCATCACCAACATAGGCGCAGAAACGATAGAGAGTTTTGATGTTGTCTGGTCACAAGGTGGCTCCATGTCTTATTCGCAATCATTTCTAGATCTTAATATCTCTTCAGGAAACTCATTTGAATTCAGTCACCAAGATCAATTTTATGCTGAGAGCGCTGGATTATATCCCATCGATGTGACGGTGACAAATGTGAATGGTCAGCAAGACGAAGACCTCACAAATAACAGCCTCAACAATTCCATCATGGTCATTGAGTATGGTGAGATCAACAGTGGTAAATTTCAAAGAGAGTATATTTATTTTAAACCCAGTTCCGCGCCAGAAAACTGTCCTTTGGTATTTGTATGTCATGGTTATACTGGGACCGCACAGGGCATCATGAATTATTCTAATTTCAATAATTTGGCAACTGAGTATGGATTTGCGGTGTGCTATCCTCAAGGTATTGAAGACTCTGGTGGGAATACGTTCTTCAATGTTGGCTATGATTTCCAAAACAATGAAACGGTGGACGATGTGGCTTTTTTAGAGGATTTAATTACCTTGTTTTCCGCAGACAATTCGATTGACTCAGACAAGGTGTTTTGTACAGGGATGTCAAATGGTGGAGATTTCTGTTATTTACTTGCTTGCGAAGCCTCGGAGTCATTCTTAGGCGTAGCTCCTATAGCAGGGATGATTATGCAAGACATCATGGACGATTGTAACCCGTCTCAAAATGTGGGGATTTTAGAAATCCATGGAACACAAGACAATGTCACCTACTACGATGGAGATGTGAACAACCAAGATGGTTGGGGTGCGTATCCGAGTATACCAGGTACAATAGACTTTTTTGTGGATATGTATGGTCTTGCATTAAATTCAACCGGCAATTTCCCCAACATTGTTTCTAATGATGGCAGCACCGTATCGTTCGAGAAATATGGTGTAGATGAGGAGTGCGCCAAGGTTTGGCTATATACGGTAAACGGCGGAGGTCATGATTGGCCTGGAGCATATGGCAACATGGACATAGAGTCTAGCAGAGAAGCCTGGTTGTTTTTTGACAGTCTTTGTGAATCGACTTCGATGATTGACATGCCTGGTTCTGAAGGAGATAAAAAAATACAAAAAATCACGGATGTACTGGGGCGAGAAGTTTCAGATAGATCGCCTCAAATCTTGTTGTATATCTACGATGACGGTTCAGTAGAGAAGAAGTTTGTTATAGAGTAATCTATCAGATCTTTTCGTTTGTCTTTTTTGAGTCTGTGAAAACAAAAAGAGGGGTTTACATGCGGGTTTATTGTGTAATTTCGCATCAAGTTTAAAAGAATTTGTAAGTCACAATACGTATGAAAAGAAAATCTAGAAAAGCGCTTGATTGCAAGCTTGTCGGTCCCAGCACAATTGACCCAGGGTACTTTCGTTACGAGGTGACTATTCAAGAGGCTGATGGTGAGGTTTATAAGGCGCCAGCTTTCGGTCGTGACATGCAGGATGCTTTGAGCAGACTTGTTTGGACTGAGCGTACTGAAAAGGTAACCAATTATACCAATAAACGGTCTTGGCTGCAGGTCGTTCCGCTGATAAGTCTCTTGTGTGTTTTAGGTGTTTTTGCGTTCCAAGCCCAAAGCCACAATAACCCCGCCTGGATCATCGGCGGACTCGCTTCGGTTGGCGCCATTATAGGCCTTGCGATCATGTGGGCGCAGCACCTCAACAAGCATTAGTCACATCTGATTTTAACTTTCTGAAACCGTGTGCTAAGATTTTTTTAGTGCAGCCTTAAAACGACCCACAAAACGTTCATCTCGTTTAAGAAACCACTTTGTAGGTAGGGTCTTCAAAGTGGTTAACTTCTATAATTGCGTCTGCGCGATCGAGGAGTATTCGGCAGTCCTTAGAAAGGTGGCGAAGGTGAACTTTTTTACCAGCTTCAGAATAGAGAGCAGTGATCCTGCTTACGGCTTCAATGGCACTCATGTCTGAGATTCGACTTTCCTTAAAGTCTATTACGACGTGATTGGGGTCTCCTGCGACATCGAATTTTTCAGAGAATACAGTTGTAGATCCGAAGAAAAGTGGACCATAGATTTCGTAGTGTTTCCATCCATTGTCGTCCATGTGCTTTCGGGCACGGATTCTCTTCGCATTGTCCCATGCAAAGACGAGGGCGGAGATAATCACACCCACGAGGACTGCAAGCGCGAGATTGTGAAGGAACGCTGTTACGAGGGTTACGATCGCCATCACAAGAACGTCACTTGGAGGCATGCGCCTGATTGTCCTAAATGAGGCCCATTCAAAGGTTCCGATTGCAACGATTAGCATAAGTCCAGTGAGGGCAGCCATCGGAAGTTTTTCAATCAGACCAGATCCGAACACGATGAAAATCAGGAGCATTACAGACGCTACGATTCCGGACAGTCTGGCACGGGCACCAGAAGAGACGTTGATCAGGCTTTGGCCGATCATGGCACATCCACCCATTCCGCTGAATATCCCACTTAATATATTTGCGGATCCTTGCGCAACACATTCTCTATTCCCTTTGCCTCGAGTTTGGGTTAATTCATCCACAATATTCAAAGTCAAAAGGCTCTCAATGAGTCCCACAGAAGCAATGACTACAGAGAAAGGAAGGATGATCTGCAACGTCTCAATATTGAATGGTAGATTTGGGAGGTGGAAGGGAGGGAAGCCGCCGCTGATAGACGCGATGTCTCCAACAGTCTTTGTATCTAAGTCCAATCCGTAAGCAAGTGCAAAGACCACAACAATAGCGACCAAACCGCCAGGGATTGCTTTTGTGAGCTTAGGTAGGAGAGCGATGATTAACATCGCTAGAGCTACAAGTCCACAGAAAACGTACATGTCGTTTCCCTGCAACCACGCTCCCGATGCGTCCTTAAATTGAGAGATTTGGCTTCCGCCTATGATGATTGCCAATCCATTCACGAAACCGAAAATCACAGGTTGCGGAACGAGCCTCATCAGTTTTCCCAGCTTGAACAATCCAGCCCCGATTTGGAATACTCCCGCCAGAATTACAGCGGCAAAGACGTACTCAACACCATGCATTAAGGCAAGAGGTGCAATAATTACGGCGATCGCTCCAGTGGCTCCAGAGATCATTCCCGGTCTTCCTCCGAAGATTGATGCAACAAGTCCTACCATGAACGCAGCATATAAACCGGTCAACGGGCTCAGGCCTGCGATCATCGCAAATGCAACAGCTTCGGGAATCAGGGCAAGGGCAACTGTAATACCACTTAGGATTTCTAGCCTGTGATTTACGACTTGTTTGAAGTCAAAAAAATTGAGTAATCTATTCATTAATTTCCGCGTATAGCACTTTTAAAGCGGCGCAAAAGTACACTCATTGATGTATAGATAACGACCAATAACGAAGTTCCTCTTCAGTTTACTCACATTGATAATTTTATAGAGACAATGACCCGACATAATTCATGAAACTGCTATCAAAAAAAGCTAAATTGCACCACGAATGAACATTGAAGTAAAACATATCGCAGCACTTACCGGTCACAGCGGTTGTATATACGCCCTAGATCAAGGCATCTCTGAACACACTGTTTTCACAGGTGGGAGTGATAAGTTTATTGCATTGTGGAATTTAAAAACCCTGCAAGCTGAAAAATTTGCGGCATCATTGCCTTCACCTGTTTATACAATTTGTCATATTCCTGAAAAACAATTGTTGCTCGCAGGAACCACAACAGGAAGTGTTCTTATACTTGATTTAGAGAAAAAAGAAGAAATCAAAATCCTGCAACATCATACGGCACCCATTTTTGACATCAAGTATTCTTTAAAAACCAATTGCTTTTATACAGCCAGCGGGGATGGTAATTTTGCCGTTTGTTCTCTGGATACATTGTCGTTGATTCAAATAAAAAAGCTGACAAATGAGAAAGTACGCAACATTGATTTTAATGATACGACATCCGAGATTGCTGTCGCGCTTGGAGATTGCAAGGTGCTTGTATTTGACCTCCAAACCTTAGATCACAAAACAGATTTTATGGCGCATCAATCGGCAGTATATGTTGTTCGATACAGCCCTGACGGCAAATTTCTTCTAACAGGTGGGAAAGATGCTCATTTGAATATTTGGAACGTCAAAAATTATGAATCAGTAAAGTCAATTCCGGCTCACAATTGGGCGATATACGACATTGTATTTAATCCAGATGCGTCCTTATTTGCGACCGCAAGTCGTGACAAAACAATTAAGATTTGGGATGCAAAAACATATGAATTATTAAAACGCATCACGAAAACAAAATTTGACGGACATACACACTCTGTAAATAAATTGTTTTGGAATACTTGTCCCAATTATTTGGTTTCTGTGGGGGATGATAAAATGATTATGGTAAGGGATGTGATTCGGTTTGAATAGAAACGAAAGAAGGAGGTTGAAGATGAATCGTACGAAATATCAGGTGTGTTTTAAGTATCTTTATCTCACCATAGACCCACAAATATGATGATCACAAAATCAACTGCTGGCATAAACGTTAGTGTTGAAATACAATACAATGCAAGGCAATCTCATCCGATTGCTTCGCACTATTTTTTTGCATACAGCATTACGATTAAGAACGTAAGTGATTATACAGTCCAACTTAAAAAACGCCATTGGTATATTTTTGATTCAAATGGAATCAAAAGTGAAGTTGAAGGTGATGGTGTTGTTGGAGAGCAGCCCATTTTAATTCCGGGTCAGTCTTATCAATATGTATCTGGCTGTAATCTTTTGTCTGATATGGGGAAGATGGGTGGCGTCTATATCATGGAACGAGAAATTGACGGAGAAGTTTTTCACGTCACGATTCCAGAATTTATGATGGTCGTTCCATATAAATTCAATTAACGCCGCACCCGTCTTTTTGATTAATAAGGCAGTGTAATCGATTCGGGTTCTACAATTACGTAGGTATCATTGTTCTCCAAATAACTGATGGGTGAATTCCCAAACGTGACAATGGCATCTTTTGTAATGCCCCATGGCTTCCAGTATATCGACAACACTTGTGCGAACATATCGTCATCCCATGGGTCAAACAAAGATTTATTTGCAGAACCGATCAAAGGTTCCGATTCAACAATCACTTTTTCTTCTGTGGACTGTAGCGTATACTCCGCGAAGTGATTTAACAGATAATTCGCATAAATAAACCGTGCACACAGTTCTTCAAATTGAATGGGATGCAATGTTTTTTTTAAAAACAGATCTGTTATTTCCTGCTGCTTAACCCCTACGGCACCGTTGTCTTGTAGGCAAGCTACGATCCCAAAACCATTCATTCCTAAAGAGAAGTTTAGGTTTGTGAGTTCGTCTCTATAATTAAAGACATCTTTAGAATATTTGATTTCAAACAACCGAATGCTCCAGAGTTTGGGGCCATTAAAATCCATCGGAACCACCAAAGATTGTAACAACAAATGAAGTTTTTTCAAACGCTTATTTAGGAGTCCGTTCAATTCAAACTCTTTTCCTTTTGCAGTAGACTTTCTTACTTCAATGCTGATGTCTTGGTATAAAACACCGTAAAATAATTTCGCCATCCATTGAAACAACCGTTCTTCAGGAACTTTTAATACGGCTTCATATCCATCACAAAATGCGGTTTCTATTTCCTTTTCAAGCGGATTAATTGCGTTTTCAATGACGTCCGAGTGACAAGGCATTTTCATGTCCTGATATTGAAGGCTGCTACCTTCTAGCATCTTAAATGTTTTGCCTCTTAATGAATATCGGTCCAGAATCCATTCAGGAAAAACAAAAATTTCTTCTTCTGAACGCACATCCTGGCCCGTTAGGAAACAGGTTTGTGGACTGAAATCAAATTTTCGAAAAGGGTTGTAAAGCTGGATGTCCATGGTGCAAAGTTAACACGAATACATGGTCAATTCAATCAATTTCGCCCAACACCTTATTGACTTGTGTTGCCAGATTAAAGTTTTAAGATTACGGTCAATTCAAATTCATCATAGATCATATTGTCTCCAAGTCCATCAAAGAAACTCCCAGAGCCGTATCTGATATTGAACTGAGTGCGATCTATTTGAATCTTTGCTGCAAACTTATTTTTCTCAGCACTCGCTTCAAACGCAATACGCTTTGTGATGCCTTTGATTGTTAAGTCCGCAGTGATCTTATGCTTTTTAGAATTGACTTTTTCCACGTTGGTAATCACCAAACCTGCAGTGCTATAGGTATTTACACTGAAAAAATCATCTGATTTTAAATGCCCTTCTAATTTCCCTTTGTATTCTCCAGACAGGTCTGAACAAAATAAGCTATTCATATCCATCACAAAGGTTCCTCCAACCAAATTCCCATCCTCATATATAAGTTCTCCCGATTGAAGTGAGATGTAACCTTCATGAGATCCCCCCACTTTGTTCGCCTTCCATTGAATGCTACTTGTTTTCACCTCGACGATGTTCTTGTTGAAAAGTGTAAAGTTTTGAAATGACATTCCAATGAACAATACAAGGACACTTAATGCAATGTTTTTTAAAGACTTAGATTTGTTCGCATGTGATCCATCACAATTTCCATTTGGGTCTTTTGTTTTTCCACATTTACATTTTGGTGCTGATGAAGTCTTCATGTTTTTGTTTTTTTAGTTTGTAATTATCAAAAGTATGTCTTGTATACGACATGAACCTTAATGTAGATTAAGAAATGAGTTTATAGCCTTCTCATTTTATCTCCTTTTGCTTTGCTTAGCGCTTCGGGTGTAATTCCCAAATAGGATGCAATCATTTTTTGTGGCACTCTTTGCGCAATGTCCGTATATGTTTCAATGAAGTGTTCATAACGTTCAATCGCAGAAGAACTCATCAACATAATCACTCTTGTCTGCAAAACACCAATGCGGTTAAATAAAAGTTTGGTGTCGGTTGTGTTCTTGAGTGTTTTGTCTTTTATAATCACAACAGAATCCTCCAATGCATCGATGGTCAAGTCACAAGAATTATGCGTATTGGGAGCGTCAGCAATCGTCCAGTTTTCGGGGGCAAACATGAAAATATGTTCTTTGCCCTTCTGATCCATGCTGTAACTTCTTAAAAGTCCAGAAATCACCAAATAACCATTGCGGTTGACATCTCCACTCTTTTGGAGTATCTCACCTTTTTTAACATGAATCTGTTTCAATGTATGCAGTTTATCTCATTTTTCAGACAACCAGGACAGGCAATGATGGTCAAAATATTCAGTGCCAACTTATCGCGTTTTCAATCGACAACAAATACTTTTTTTGCAGAACCATCGTCATAGATATAGAAAACCATTTGGCCCAACACCTCATTGACTTCTCTGCCAAGTTGATCAATGATTTTCACCAACTTCCGACTTACTTCTTGTTCTTCAATGTCTATGTTGCCGGAGGTGTCAAGGATGACATTAAATTCAACTCTTTCTGAGATGCAAGGATTCGCAGAACGCATGCGCCAGTTGTAGAAGAAATAGTAGTAGTTGTATTGATTGTTGCTTGTGATGGTGGTACTTACAATACTCGCTAGGGAGCCTATCTCGTAGGGGAAATCAATATCTGCATCGGGAGCGTCACGCCAGAGTAGAGGCGTGTTATTTCCAGCGCGCAAACCATAACCCGCTCCAGCAGGCAGTTCTATATCAATGACAAATTCATTCCAACCTTCCAAAACTTCTTGAAACACTTCAGCAAATAAATTCCCATCTGTGTCTAATATTTGTATGCTCTGCAAGTCGTTTTCCTGAGCATAGACATCGACAGATTCGAATACGACGGGCTCAAATACATCAAATTCAAGCCAAAATCCATTGTTGTCATGGTATTGTCCATTGTTGAAGTCAGGCTCAGCTTCTCCGCCTACAGCATCCCATTCTCCGTCGCTATTTGCGGCCCATATCGTTTGGGGGAACAGTTCAAACGGCATTTCAAATGATTCACTTATGGTGATGGGTTCTGATGCGGTTTCGCTTTCATACCAAAATGTGCCTGGTTCATTTTGAAACACAACACCGACATCCTCCTGTATTGTTGTTTGTGGAATAGGAGGTATGATAATGAAGCAAGTGCTGTCATCAATCGTCGCTTCCGTTGAGAAGTTGCATGCGTCAATGTCCGTGCAGCCTAGGCAAAATAGCGCTTCGTTTTCGCATCCTCCGCAGATGTTAAATCCGACACACGAGCCATCGTCTTCAGTTGCTACTGAATCAAAATTGCATGCCTCTGAATCCGTACAGCCAACACAGAACAGCGCTTCGTTTTCACATCCCCCACAGATGTTAAATCCGAGACATGATCCATTGTCTTCTAGCGCGCTTGGGTCAAAGTTACATGCCTCTGGATCCATGCACCCCAAATCATTGAGATTCACAGATACACCTAATAAATACAAGCCTTCTTCAATGTGAGAAACAGCAATGACGCCAGATGGGAAGTACGGATAGTTTGACCAAGTTCCGTTAAATTGAGCGGCATCGCTGGAGGGATAAAGATCGAAATATGCCACTTCTTCTAGCGTTCCATTGGCAATGTTTTCAGTGTCTAATATTCTCAATCCAGCTCTGTAATTGGATTGGTAAACAAACCCGTTGTGGGTATACATGTTGTGGTCTATTGCTGATGTGCTAGAAACGAACGTTCCTATGATTACAGGCGCGCTAAGATCTAACATGTCCCAAATAAACGTGGTTGTATTTATTCCGAGATTCTGTTCGTCGAGCTCGTCGTTGCTCAGAAAATAACGGTGGTCTTCTGTCAGCCATCCTTGGTGCGTATAAAATGCACCAGGATATCCTGTGCTGCTGATTAAAGTGGTGTTGCTTGCATCTGTTACATCTGCAATGGTGACGGTGTTTTCGTTGCACGCAAATGCAATTTCTTTTCCCTGAAAATTTGTATCTGGTCCAGCGTAATTTACAACCTGGGCGTCGTGGGTATATCCGTCTTCAGAGAAGTCACCAATTAAAGTAGGGTTTAAAGGGTCGCTTATATCTACGATGTGAAGTCCACCCTCGAAAGTGTTTGTTCCCACTCCATATGCTCGACCCGTGCTTTCATTGATGACGATGTTATGTGCATTGCCCCATCCACTGTAAAGTGCATCTTCCTCAAATAACAGGGGGGGAGAAGTGATATCTCTCAAATGTGTCAGATCGAATATCTGCATCCCATGTCCTCCCGCTTCTGAAACGATAAAAGCGTAGTTGTTGTAAACCTTAATGTCACGCCAAGTAGAGCTCTGCGTTGCTGTAGGAAGCTCACCTAAATAAATAGGGTTTACAGGGTCCGTGATGTCTAGGAATGATGTTCCACTTGTTCTTCCAAGTAGGACATATTCTGCACCATCTAGTGGGTCTACCCAGCCCCAGATGTCATTCATTGATCCACCCCCCAAATCGTCACCATCTACATACGATAGCAGATCGATGTAATCACAGGGGTAGGGTCCTGCCATTCCATTTACGCAAGGGGTTTGGGCAACAATTCCAACAGAAATGAAGAATAAAAAAGAGGTGTGTAAAATTCGGGTATACATGGTTCAATCATTGAGGTGTGTAAAAGTACATCAGTGGTGTCTATCGTGAAATTGTCTCTGATGTTAAAAATATTTAATTGGTTGTTCTTTGATTGATATATTTAACTCATTGTTTGTGAGGATACTATTTAGCTTCCCCATTACTCTCCTGAGGTGTTGTAAATAAAGAACATCATATTTCATTTATTTGGTGGTTTTGTCATCTAACTTTCGCGCATGAATTTATCTAAAGCACTTACTGTTACATTGCTTTTAGGCTTTTTATTCTGCGTGATTTTTGTCCTTACAAAAGAACAAACACCCCTTCCACAACCAGGTGAAGCAGCCACTGACTTTACCTATCCAGACAAAGACAGGAACGACGTTTCTCTTTCTGATTTCGTAGGATCTGTTGTGTATGTTGATGTTTGGGCCACATGGTGTGGTCCTTGTCGTGCTGAGATGTCGTTCTTACACGATCTTGAGTCTGAGTACAGCGACAAGAATGTTACGTTCATAGGCGTAAGTGTAGATGAAGAGAAAAACAGACAGGTTTGGCTTGACATGATGGTGGATAAGGACATGAAAGGCGTCCATCTTTTTGCCGATGGTTGGAGCCAAATCACAAAAGATTACGCCATCAATGAGATTCCACGCTTTATGCTCTTCGACACTGAAGGCAATGTTGCAGACCTCGATGCAGCCAGCCCTTCTTCTGACGATATTCGTCCATCCCTCGATGCACTTCTTGCAGAATAAAGAACATACTTATTAATTGAAACCTAAAATGTATCACATGAAAAATATATTGCTTTTTATCGGTCTCTCATTTGCCTGTTATATCAATTACGCGCAAGATTGGGTGCAGCTCGAAGACTACCCAGGACTCGGTAGAAACCACCCCATTACTTTTTCTATCGGAACCGACGGATATGTGTTGGCAGGAGAAAATGAATTGGGGTATTTCGCCAAAGATTTTTACAAGTATGACACAACGACAGATTCTTGGACTCAGCTTCCTAACATGCCTGGCTTCCCGAGAGGATATGCATATGGAATTGAGCACAATGGAAAGGCCTATGTCGGTTTCGGAACGTCTGACTTAGGTCCATTAAATGATTTGTGGGAGTATGACCCAATAGCAGAAGTTTGGACGATGCTGTCATCATGCCCTTGCGAAGGGAGGCTTCATCCGGCCTTGCTTCAAGCAGGAGGTAAGATTTTTGTGGGACTCGGGAACAATAATTCAGGCAATCTAGACGACTGGTGGGCATACGACATCGCGACAGATTCTTGGGCGCAAAAGGCTGACTTTATTGCTGAGAAAAGACACCACCCATACTTCTTTTCAATCGATGATATTGCTTATGTGGGATTTGGTCACGGAAACGATATTTACAACGATTTCTATAAGTACGAGCCACTTACAGACATATGGACCCAAGTTGCGAGCATCCCAGATCAAGGACGCGTTGCGGGCACTCAGTTCTCTTACAATGGCAAGGGCTACGCACTCAGTGGAGATGGAGAGAATCACTCTTATTTAGAGACGGGCGAGTTTTGGCAGTACACCCCTGAAACAGATTCATGGTTCAGCCTTCCAGTTCATCCAGGACACAGCAAGTGGGCTCCAGGATGTTTCATCGTAGGGGACGTACTCTACTTCACTTCCGGTTTTCAGTATGATGACGGCAATTCAGAAACCCTCAATGATCTTTGGAGATTCAACCTCGACGAGATTAACGGTATCGAAGTTGTAGAGCTAGAAACACTTGTTTACCCTAATCCTACCACGGATAAAATTTTGCTCTCATCTCCAGTAGATTACCACCTCTTCTCGTTAAAAGGTGAGCTTGTTCTAGAAGGCCGTGGTTCGTCGATTGAAGTAAGTCAACTTTCAAAAGGAGTGTACTTCCTGAACACGAAGACCCAGACGTTTAAAATCATTAAGGAATAAAGCGTTTCTCTTACGTAAAGTTGGACGTACTTATTTTGTGGATTCAAGCTTGAGATAGACAAATTTCAAGGTGATCCATGCCAAAACAAACCCTGTTGCGATATCGAACAGGTGATGTTGATGGGTGAGAATGACCGACAGTGAGATCACCATTACCCATAATATTAAAAGGGCTTTGAAGCGCTTTTGTTTGGTTTGTTTAATCAAAGCAAACGCTGAGATTGAAGAGAAAGTAATGTGCAGAGATGGGAACAGATTGTGTGGTTTGTCCATCTGATGTAGCGCCTCGAAAATGGATTCGAAACCTTGAATATTCATCGTTCTCGAAAAACCCAGTTCTCCTGGGAAAAGTAAGAATATGGTACAGGCGATCACAGAGCTCGCCATCATGGTAATGCTCAACGCGCGTATACTCTTGGGAGATTTTGCGCGAATGAAACTCAGCAAAACAAGCAGGAAATAGGATTGATAAAAGAGAATCATTCCTGGTACCTGAGGGATGTCTTTCTCACATTCCAGGTAAAGTCGATGATGAGAAAGGAACGTTTCGGCGATACAGTTTGAACTGAAGTAAAATACACTGCATAAAAGAACACATAAGCCTCCCCAAAGGGCCATTGCTTTTAAGTGTTCATTCATGTTTCTAAGTTCGGTAAATATCAGTCAACGACTTCAACCTTAAAGGTGTCACCCTGCGCGATGTTTTCAATGGTGTCTAATCCCTCAACCACTTTGCCAAAACATGTGTGATTTCTATCAAGGTGTGACGTGTTTGTTCTCGAGTGTACAATAAAAAACTGTGATCCTCCAGTGTTACGTCCTGCATGTGCCATTGATAACACACCGGTATCGTGGTGCTGGTTGTCTCCGTCCAGTTCGCAATCAATTTGATATCCAGGACCTCCTGCGCCAGAGCCATCAGGACATCCTCCCTGAACAACGAAGTCAGGCAATACACGATGAAATGTTAATCCCTCGTAAAATCCCTCTTTCGCAAGTTTGACGAAATTTCCAACTGTTTTTGGTGCGTCCTTTTCGAAAAACTCAACTTTCATGTTGCCTTTGTCTGTATGTATAATTGCGTGCATCGTGATGACTTTATTGTGTGATTAATATTCTGCGAAACTATAAAGAAAAACCCCTCCGAATTGGAGAGGTTTTAATTGAGCGAAAAACGAGACTCGAACTCGCGACCCCAACCTTGGCAAGGTTGTGCTCTACCAACTGAGCTATTTTCGCTTATTTCCGTATCG
>Ga0307984_1000141_pt1 | contig 29029 bp, 49 predicted proteins | sample EllFjometageno78_FD_203169 | JGI IMG/M metagenome (GOLD analysis project Ga0307984, IMG submission 203169) | Marine microbial communities from Ellis Fjord, Antarctic Ocean - #78 | ecosystem: Environmental > Aquatic > Marine > Unclassified | place: Southern Ocean | collected 2014-10-09
TCTCAAGCTATTGATACGATTTATAGTGAGAATAAGATTTCTAAAGGATATATAGACCCATCTAATGTGGTGAGTATTGATAATAGTAAGATAGTATTGATTAATTAATTAAAAATAAATACGAAAAAGCTTGTGTATGTCAAATGGATTTCGTATATTAGATGTGTAGGAAAGAGGGGGATGGAACTCCTCACTACGTTAACCCTTTTAAAAAACAATAAATGACTTTAAGAAAAGCAATTACCAAAGCAGAGTTCAGTAAATCAGTTAAATTAGCATCTTCTAATCCAGCTAATGGTGTGAAGTTCAAACCAACATCATCTAAGTATGTGATGGTAGGAGGAGTTCCTCATAAGTGGAGTAATGGTTCATTAGTTTCATTAACTAAATTATCTAAGTAATGGCTGATATAGAAAACACACTTCGTAGTGATATGAACGTATTGGTTCAGAACCAAATGATACTTCGTGAAGTAGAGAAGATAGAGAATTGGAAAGGTGAAGCATATTCAGATGGAGATGATATCGAATTAGCCTTAGAAGAAATAAAAAGATTAATCGGAAATCAAAAGTTATATGAATAAGAAGAACATAGGAATCGGATTTAATAAGTACCCAAATGGATTCATGCCAAAGATTGCATATTGGACTAGTGAGTTGAAAGATGAGGTATCTAATACAAAGGCGCCTGATATTGGTAGAATTGTTAAAATTCAATCGAAGTTAGATTATTTCATTCAGAGAGAGTGGGATAGAACATTGGAGAAAAGATTTTAAACTAATTGAAATAAAGCTTGGATATATCATTTAATTGTTGTATCTTAGTATAAGATAAGAAAAGAGGCTTAGTATGTTTAGGGATTAGTTCTCCTTACGATAACTGAAAGGTATCCACACTCAATAGAGGCTTGAACCCCTGATATGATTGAGTAACATTTGCGGAAGAGGAGTTAAGAGAAACTCGATTGGCATCCAGCTAATAGAAGGTAGGGCGGTTCTATCCTTCCGCTCAAATTGAAAAAGGAATAGATGATGGTTAAAGATGGGAATGAAACCGCCCACTTTGTGTTACCGGATATCATCATCTTATTAAGCGGGGGAGGGATTAAGAGAAATCCGTTGTACTTCCAGTACAAAGAAGTTGGGGCAGTTCCAACCCTCCGCTCAAATTATTATGGGAGAACAAGTAGCAAATAACAAAGAACAACAAATGGTAATGTTCTTAAAGCTAGATAAGGGGAAATGGTATCTATTATCGGAATCCAAATCACCTGGCTTAGTTAAGAAGGATTACTATCCCATAGGGAATAGATTAGTATATCCAAAGAAATGGGGTAGAGATAAGGCAGTAGAGGTATTTTTAAATTATCACATAGATGATAATAAGCAGATTAAGTTTTTGGCAGAAGAAAGATTAGAATACTTATATAAACTTAAAGAAGAGAATAATATTGGAAGTAACTGATTATCAAACGATTAAAAGTAGAGTACAACGATTCAACAAAGAAGTTGAGGTTAGGAAATACGCTGGTGAACTCATTAAACAACTCTCCGAAGGAGAAGATGAGGTATCTTTTAAAGATGCATATACAATGGCCTACTTAGAAATAGTACAACCTAAGTTGGATTACCATATATAACGATTATTGTTTAAGGGGTTAAACAAAGAGAAGGGAACAAAGTAACTATCTGGTGAAACGTTCCCTTTTCGCTTGCCTTATAATCTTATTTGGATTCATTATAAACTATAAACATAAATGAGATAAAGCTTGTGTGAACCAATTATTATTCTTATATTAGAGTATAGTTAGTTGGGGTAAGTATATCGGTATGGAGTAAGTCCGATGTTAAAGATTCCCAAAAGAGTAACGGATGAAATTCCACCAATCAACCCAATAGGGCATTGGTATCAAATCACTTCTCAACAACTTAGAAATAGCCTGATTGTACAATTGGGTTTTTTTGTGCTTTAAATCTAAATCGAAATGTGTTACTGGAGTATCTATTCAATAGGCATTTTGACTTAAACCGGCACTGGGGTAACACATTTACCTACACTTAAATAAAAAGTTAGTTGTAGGTAATTTAATATGGAAGTGTGAAAACAAAGCTAAAACTAATATAGCTAAGAGTAATACTACCTATATAGAGAACATAAGTCTTATCGTATAACTATCGTATATTTTCGTATCTAATCGTACATCAGAGTATAGTATAACCATTAAGTGCTACCATTGTAAGAACGAATGGAGTGTAGAGGGAATCACCACTAAGTATAAGTGTACTAAGTGTGGGAGATGGGGAATAGGAAAAGCTGTACTTTAACTCAAGCGAACGCTAGTGAGCGTCAGTACCCTACTACTCAACTACTTATCCCACCTTACCTCAACCATAACTTCATAGGCTGAGGTTCAACCCATTACATCCATAAGTTAATCCTCTACTTTAAATAAGGTAGGATAATAATCTGAGTGTTAGAGGCTTAGGGGTACCCTGCCCGGTAGGAGGGTCAAGGAGGTTTCTTGTAACTATGGAAAATAAAAATGTGCTGAGGCGGGGTCTATGCCGTTTTCATGCGGAGCCAGGTTTTTTCATCTGGGAAAGAGTGACACCGGGTTACACCCTCTGGAGGGTATACCTGAGGTATATACATCCTAAGATGTGAAATGAACTAAAAATAATAGAGCTAGGATTTGGATATATCAATTATATTTTGTATATTAGATTAATAATATTAAAGATAAGACTATAAGATATGGAAACCAAAGATGACTTAATGGATGTATTAGAATACTATGTGGATAACAAACGTAATTTTAGTAATATGCTTGGAAAAGATATATTAGAATTATTGGATTATCAGAAGAGTACTATTAAACCCCAATTAGACAACACACCAATAATATTACTGAAACAACAAACAAAAATGTTGGAGGATGTATTAACCACGTTGAATCCTAATGTAATTTACTATGAAACAATAACGAATATATTGAAGCAAGGGTATTATGAGGTTGAAGATAAAGAACAACTAAATGAAATCAGAAATATGTATCAAACAAAGAAAGATGGGAATAGATAAAGAAGCAGAGATAGTAGAGAGGGAACTATGGGACCATTACTCAGAACTACCTAATCCATCTTGGTATGAATATAAAGATAAAGAAGATGATATATAAAAACATAGAAAAGTTAGTATTGAATACTCCAAACAATATGGAGCTAGGAGAAAAGATAAGAGAACTCTATTGGAAGGAAAGTAATGAAGTAGGGAAACGTATAAATTTGGAGGATAATCCCCTAACACCAAAAGTAACTCCAATCAAAGGAAGTTATAAGGATGAACTACCTCCATCGGATTACCAATTAGATAATTAAGGATGAGTAGGAATGTAGGAGATACAATAGGATTCGTATTCGCAGGAGGCAAGGAAGAAGGAAAGATAGTAGCCATAGAAAAGAAAGGAAACAAAATACTCTCTTATAGTGTTGATGATGGGAAGTACACATACAACATAACTAAGGAGCAGATAGTATAATGGTAAGGAAACGAAATGAGAATTGGGTAGATACTAAAGAATTAGAAGATATCTTCGCTAAGATTCTAAAGAAGAAAGAAGTGGATGAAGAAACTTTAAAGTTAAAGGATGAATTCATAGAAGCCTTTAAACGATTGATTAGGAAGAATGTGTGATTGTTCCTCAGCCTCTTTACTATTTATAGATATGAATTCAGAGGAATATTACCATATGAGAGAGTACGATAGTATCGATGATATTGATTCCCTATTGTATGTAAGAGTAAAGCACTTAGGTTGGGTATTGGGATGTTATCGACAAGGGAGTATAAGGGGAACCTCCATTAGGGAGCTGATACCTTTGTATTCCCTTCAACGATTACTCATCCTTATGGAAGAAAACGAACAATACGAAGTATGTGAAACTATATTGGATATGATGATTGAATGTTATCCAACTAAAATAAACTAAAGAACAATGGAAAATCAAATGAAATTAAAGAACCTATCGGATAGTAAACCTGCTATTGGAAAATGGCAAATAGGGGATGGAGATAACTTCATTTCTTTTGCTTTAACGGAGAAGCCGAATTGGTTCCGTAGAACGATGGCTAACTTATTCTTTGGCTTAGTATGGTATGATTTTAAATCACCTATCGATGTAAAGGATGTTAAACCTTCTAAAGGAATTAAAGCTAAGGTTACTAAAGAAGTTCCTAAAGGAAGAAGGTAAATTAGCTATAATTAAAATAGTGAGGATTGTAGACTCGGTTACTATCAAAAAAATCAAGAAAACAAAAAATCTTTTCTTTCCGACACCGAAGAAATTTTTTAAAAGACAGAGTAAGGGGATTTGGGTTCCCACCACCACATTAAAAGAGTTATGGAGAATATATTAGAAGTTATAAGTTGGATTGCAACGGGGTTTATCATCGTTTCATTTTTAATCAATGATATCCTATGGTTAAGAGCCGTAAGTATGTTAGGAGCGATGTTATGGTTCATATATGCGGTGTTTACGAATCAACCATCATTGTTATTTTTGAATGGTGTACTCATCGTAATACAAATATGGAAGATTTTAGGTTTAATGAAGAATAAAAAGAAATAAGTTATGTTTGATGATGAAGAATTAGAAAATTACGATAAGAGTTCCCATAGAAGAGCTACCTATATAAAGAATAAGAAACAAAAGTATAAGAAGTTATTAGATAGTTTGTCTGTTGATGTATATAGGGATAGATTTAACAATGACCACATTGCTTATCTGAATTGGGTGTTTAGATTTGATGATATACCTCAACCTTATAAGAAACCAGAACCAATTGTCATAGTAGAAGTACATCCGTTTGAGAATTGGATATAATATAGTAAGAAATTAGTGAATAAAGGGGTAATTTAGGTATTATTCCTTTTTTTATGCCTTATTATGAGTATATTTTCCGATATTAGGGATATTTTAAGGGTCAAATTGGGTATATTTAGGTATAATTTGAGGAAATCACACACTATTTAGTTGGAAATAAGACATAAAAAAGGGGAAACCTATGATGGAATCCCCTCTAATATAACTAATTTATTGTATTAGTTTAGAAATTGTACGATAATGAAGCGTTCCAAGTTCTACCAAATCCAAACCATACTGAGTTTCTCGTATCAACACCATTCCAAGTTGTGGATGATGCATCTGCGTGAATGTTAGAGTTTGATTCTGCTATATACGTAGTATTTAATAAGTTATTGATGTTTGCTCTCACAACCCATCCTTTACCTACTCTACCAGTTACACCTAAATCAAACAATCCGTATGAAGGAAGTTTCAATGCTCCTTGATTATCAGGGTTCGTAAACTCTGAATCAGTAATTGAGTAATCAGCGTATAACCCATCAACGAATCTATAATCTAAATCCATAGAGATGTTTTTGGTAATACGTTGGTCAACACCTAATGAAGCAGTTAATTGTGCTGCATCACCTACTTTAGCATCTTTTAGATAAAGTGTACCTGTACCGATTGATTGTTGTTGGTCATCAAATAATTCTGCTGAGAAATCTTTTGTATATCTCCAATCACCTACTGATAACATACCTCTAAATTTAGTAGCATCTGATAATCTATATTTACCTTCAAATTCAATTCCATTGTGTACAACATCAATGTTCTTAAATTGAGCTGAACCATCTACACCTTGTTGGTTAGATAAGGAACGAGTAACAAATCTATTACCCCAAGAAGTAGAGTAAGCGTTTACGTTGAAAGATAAATCTTTTCCAATAAACCCATATCCCAATTCAAACGAAGTAATTTCTTCATTTTGTAAATCACTACTAATATCATTACCATAGTTAGGGAACACTGCTCCAAACTGAGGTTGACGAGAAATGTATCCTGTATTAAAGAACACATTTGATTTTTCGTTAATATTGTAGTTAGCACCACCTTTAAGATATCCACCACCTTGATTCTGAGTTAGTGATTCTGGATTTGTTGGTTGGTCAAAATAATCGATTCTTTGAAATGCTTGATTTGAAAGACCTGCTTGTACTACGGCAGTTAATCTATCAGTTCCATATTCAACTAATCCATTTACACCTTGCCATCCAACTTTACCTACATTGTGGTAATCAATCTTAGGTCCATCAATACCAGTACTACCAAACGGGTTAGCCGCAACAGTTGTGTTGATTATTTGACCATTAGAGTTTTTATTACCCGTTGAGTAATATCCATCTAATCCCATAAGGTTGTTTAACACTCTATAATGCTGACCCGTATATTTCCTTAAATCAATACCGATAGATGTTTTCCAATTTCCGAATTGTCCTTCTAAGTTAGAAATACCACCAACCCAATCATGTGAGTTCATAGATGCTCTCCTTATAAGAACTTCTCTATTCACATTTGAATCTCTGAATCCATTAGAACCAATAAGTTGTCCTTCGAATGCTCCGATATCACCAGTGTATCCTAAAGTAGTTGATTGGTTGTTTGCTACAACAGCATCAAAGTTAATTGAACCATCTGGGTTACGAGAACCTCTACCATTTTCTAAGTAATGCTCCGTAAGGTCTTTTCTAAATGGAAGTATATCAGTAACCCCATTACGATAGTTATTACCTCTTGGACCTGTTCCTCCACCTCTACCAGCTGAACCATATAATGATGTAGCTAAGTTAAGGTTATCATTAATTTCCCAATCCCAATTGAAAGTTGCTAATGGTTTGTTATAGAAGTTTCTTCTCATTGAGAATTCTTCTCCATTTAACGTACCACCATTTGAATTCCATCTAGTATCAATTCCTTCATCACCGAAGTTTTGATAATCTCTAATAGATACCCAAACATCTCTTTGGTGATGCCATTGGCCTGAACCTAAGAATGTGAAATTTAATTCGTGGTCTGAATCTTCTGGTGAATATCCAACTGCTGCAAAGTAAGTATAACCTTCTCCACTTGTGTTGTTGATATAACCATTTCCTGCCCACTTAGATATTAAGAAAGATGATGCCCATCCCTTTTCATTTACACCGGTATTATATGAAACACCTGTTTTGGTGTATCCATCGTTACCAATCATTTGAGTTAATTTACCACCTCTACTCTTTTGAGCAGCTTTAGTAAAAATAGAAACAGTTCCACCTACCGATGGTACTGCTAATCGTGATGCTCCCAATCCTCTTTGGATTTGAATCCCACTCGCAACATCTGATAATCCTTGCCAATTACTCCAATACACTCGTCCGTTTTCCATATCATTAACAGGCTGCCCGTTAATAAGGAATGAAGTGTTTGTTTGGTCGAAACCTCTTAATGAGATTCTTGAATCACCATATCCACCACCTTGTTTAGTAGCGTACACACCTGGAGTTTTATTCATAATTTCTGGGAACTCTTGATTACCCGTCTTTAATGAAATCTCCGCTGGTGAGATTGTTGATACTGCAATTGGAGTTTCCCTTACCTTAGCAATATCAATTACACCTGATGTAACAATGATTTCACTTAATGTATTACGGTCTACTGCCATTACATATATACCTCCATTTTTCAATGGAGCTGATAACTCTTCGTATCCTAAATAAGAGAATACGACTTCACTACCTTCATCAGCCTGTATGGTAAAGTTACCATCAAAATCGGTAACAGCTCCGATAGTGGTACCTTTAACAACAACAGTTGCACCCGGTAATGGTTCATTTGTTCCAGCTTCTACTACCTTACCAGTAGTTTGACCGAACGTAGATAATGTGGTTAGTACCAACATCATCCCAATTAAAATTTGTTTCATAATTAAATTTAATTTATTCATTATTATAACTTAATATATCCCACATCTTGGGTTATATCTTTTTATTTGAGTACAAATATACGAAGAAATATCCAAACAACCAAACTTTTTTGTGATAATTTTAACTATTGTTAATAAGTTTAAAGAAAAATGAGAAAAAGCTTGTATTATCCAAATATTATTTGTATATTTGTAAAGTTTACACTATGTAATAGTGTAAAAATACTAAAATATGGAATTAAGACCCAATCAGATTGAACCAGTTAGGCTAGGTATTGAGTATTTCGATGAAAAGAAACCAGTACCATCAATAATTGTCGCACCTACCGCCTTTGGTAAGTCGATTGTTATTGCTGCAATTGCTAAAGAAGTAGGTGAAAAGTTGTTAGTAATACAACCATCAAAGGAATTATTGGAACAAAACTACTCTAAATTCATTAATTTAGGTGGAACGGCTTCAATATACTCAGCTTCTATGGGTGAAAAGGAGATTGGAGATATTACATATGCTACTATTGGTTCTATTGTTAAGATAGCAACTCAATTTAAAGAACTTGGGATTACAAAGGTTATAATTGATGAGTGTGATAGATTTCCACGTGAACCAAATGGAATGCTTAGGCGTTTCCTAAAGGGTGCTGGTATCAAACATACGTTAGGGTTAACGGCTACTCCATTGAAACTTCAAACAAATATGGGTGCCGATGGTAGACCATTTTCTAAATTGGTAATGTTAACGAATCGTTCTAAGAAAGGTATCTTTTTTAAGAAGGTTATTTATGTTGCTCAAATTCAAGAGATGGTTGAGTTGGGATTTTGGAGTAAGTTGGAATATCAATCATATGATTTTAATACTGGTGATTTAGTTTATAATACTACTGGTGCCGAATATTCTAACTCATCTATTAAGAAGGCTTACAAACTTCAGAAGATTGGTGATAAGATTGCAAAGAAGGTTGAGGAGTTATATAATCGTAAATCTATATTAATAGCAGTTCCTACAATTGATGCAGCAATTGAACTGACTAAAAAGATTCCAAATTGTAAAGCTGTGTATTCTGATATGAATTCTCAAGAACGAAAGGATATCATTGCTGATTTCAAAGAAGGTAGATTACGTTGTATTGCTCAAGTAAATATTCTTACAGTTGGATTTGATTATCCAGAGTTAGATTGTATCATTACTGGTAGACCCACTGCTTCGTTAAGTTGGTGGTATCAATTCGTTGGTAGAGTTACACGTATTCATCCTAATAAATCTGAAGGGTTGGTTGTTGATTTTGTAGGAGCCGTTCCAAAGTTTGGTAAGGTTGAGGATATCTACTTTAAAGAAGAAGCTACTATGTGGAAAATGTATGGTGAAGGGAAAAGACTTCTTAGTGGAATCCCTATTCAAGAGATTGGATTACATATTGAAGGTGAGAAATCACCACATGAAAAAGCAGCTGAAGGTACTAAGGTTATAATGCCATTTGGTAAGTTCGCTAGAAGAGAAGTTAGAGAGATACCAGCCTCATATAGAGAGTGGATGTTGGCTAATTTTAAGTGGACACCATTTAATCAAAAGGTTAAGGATGAAATTTTAAGGTTAAAATCTATTGGTATTTAATACTTACTTATATTTATTATCGAAAAGTTCGTTTAATCGTTAAAGTGTACCTTTAATCCGATTAACAACATCGTTATCTCAAAGCTTTCTACAAAGCGTTTTATAAAAAGGTATCCCTATACGTTTTACCAAGCTTAGCAATAAGCAATTTATACAAATTTATTAAGTTATATAAAATGTTCCTTTAACTATAATTAAAAGGCTACTTTTATTATGCATATGTCAAAAATTTTGGGTACTCTATTGTGCCTACTCATTGGGTTACAATCAACACAAGCCCAAGACAAATTAATTAAGATAGGTGAAATTACCAACGAAATCCGAATGGGGAAGTTTGCTGGTAATCGGAATCTTGCTTATGGAGTTCAAAACATATTAGAAGATATCCTTATGGATATGGACTATTACTTAGATGATGATGCTCCAGAAACAATAACACTAAGACTTGTTTTCTTCGATGTAAAAAACATTGGAAAGAATATTGGTATCTACCATAAAGATGTTACACTAACCCAAATCATAGCAGTAGGTGAATTACTGATTGATGGTAAGGTGGTAAAGAGTACAGTCCAAAAAGGGCAATCTAAAACCATATCTACCTCAACATTAGTTATTGCCGATGATGGGACATTTAACCAACAAACAGCTTCTATCGCATTAAAGAAAGTATGTGTAGCTGTTATTAACAAATTATTTAGATGAGAAAAAATTTAGTATTATTAATCGTAACACTCTTTACATTGAGTATGTATGGACAATCAACAATTGATTACAGTCCAGTAAATACAGTAACACAAGTAGGAGATACTCTTATTATGAAGTTCCAATACTTTAAAAATGATGGAGCTGATTTGAATTTAGCTCAAGTTGATTTTGAATATAACAACAAATTGTTAAGCTTCATATCAGCTGAATCACAAGTTGCCGATGGTGCCTTTTATGCAAGAAACAATTGGGGTGGGTATAAATTTAATCCAAATTCAAATGCATCAGAGGATGATATGGATGCACAATTTGTATGGTGGTTAACTGGTGGAGATACGTATTCAACTTCAGCTGATTGGAGTATTGAGAGAATTACTGTTCAATCTGCATCTGCATTAGAAAATGGACAAGAGTTTGTTAAGTATTCATTTAGAGTAAAGGATAAGTTCAATAGTGGATATGATAACTACAATGATATCATTAAAGTGAATTGGGTTAACTATCAAGAAGCGGATGGTACACAAATACAAACTATAAGGAATAAAGATGGACAGGATTTGAATGGTATTGAAGGTGGTGATGCTGGTTCATTTACTATTAACCTTAAAACTACTAATACTGATAACTATACTGATTATTTTTATACTATATATGCTAACATTGGTTCAGATGTAATAACATCAGGTCAATTTGATGAAAGTGGTCAAGCTATAATTTCTTCTGGTATATTAGATAATAACGTAACGTACAGGGTAAAGGCTAACTTAACTGAAGGTGCTGAGTATTTGGATGAGGTTGTAACTGTATCTGATTTATCTTTGGTATTTACCGAAGCTATTGGTGGTACAGATGGTGGACCGGGTGGTGGAAGTGTTACCACATTTGATTATCATATTCAAGACTTAATGGGTGATGTTGTTGGAGATAATAATGGTGTTGACTTCCAAGATTCATATGAGATACTTGCATTCTTACAAGGTGTAGATAGTGGTAATACAAACTTAATTACAAAGGTTAATCAAACTGAAGATTACAGTGGAATAGAATCTACATATGGTGGGTTAAATAATGGGGAATTAGTATTTTCAAATTCATTCACACCAATAGATTCGGATGTATCATCAAAAACAATTGATGTAGCTCATGGGTTACGGGGTGATGTAAACTTCTCTCACTCATGGACACCAACTGTTGGTAGTGGTAATGAATCAACATCAGCAAGAAGTACTTCACAAAAAACCGCAGTTTATAAGAGTAATGAAACGGCAGTTATTGATTTAATATCTGAGATAGTTGATGGTAAGGTTGTGTTTTCAATAAATTCGGATATTACTGATATGGTTGGTTCTCAATTTAATATTGTATATGACCCACAAATATTGGTATTGGATAATGTTATATTTGATACTGGGAATACTATGACTAACTTTTCAAATATAATTGAGGATGGTAAGGTTAGAATTGGTTCATTTGACCAAAACTTAACAACAACTATAAATGTAGGGACTCCTTACAAATTAATATTTACACCACTTGAAGAAGTATCGAACACATCAGGATTAATTTCATTTAGAGTAAAAGAAGGTGTAAGAGCTGATGGTTCACAAATTAAATTTATAATAGAATAAAAACAAAATAGATATGAAAAAAATATTATTATTACTTAGCTTGATTATATTAATCGGATGTCAACCAGATGATATTATGATTGAACCATTTCCAATTGATGAGGTACCTGAATCGTTGGTGATTAATTCTGCAATTGGTATTAAGTTGGAGAATACTATCGTAACTGATAGAGTTGCAATGAATGTTAAATTATCATCAGGTGGTAAATATAGAATAAAGATAAGACATGGGATTAATAATGAATTAATTTCACAAGAGATGATAACTGCTGAAGAGGGTGATAACATTCTTAGAGTGTATGTTGCTTCATTAGATAATAGTGCGTATATGATTCAATTAACGGATGAATATCATAATGTATTGGGTAGTGAATCATTTGTAGTAAACTAAAATAAATTAAGATATGAGTGAAGATAAAAAAGAAGGTGGGTTCTTTTCAAATTTAAAGAATCAACTTATAACTGGAGCTGGTGTTGTTCTTACAACCATTGGAACTATGTTCGTAGATGAGGTTAAATCATTTGTGGGTATTGGTGATGATGAGGAAGTTCAAACTGAGCAGGTTGATGTTAAGCAAGAAAACAATCAATCGGTAAACGTAACGGGCCCTACTATCGTAGTGAACATTCCAGAGCAAAAAGAAAAGGTAGTAACAAAAACAATATATGTTAAACCTAAAGTAAAGAAAAAAGAAAAAGAAGAGGCTATCGATTGGTAGTTAGTTAAGTAAAATTAAAATAAAGATTATGAAAACATTTTTAAAGTGGTGGAAAGTTTGGGGACAAGTATGGGGGTTTGTAACCTTAGTAGCAATATTATCAATAACAATTGAGAACAATTATACTCGAATGTTGATGAGTGAAAACTATTGGGTTGGATTCGCATGGCTTGGTTTTTTCTTTGGTGGATGTCGTTGGTACGTTTGGCAAATGAAAATACATGGTTGGGATTTTCCACAGGATATTAAAGATACACATTAAACATATGAATAAATTTATATTAATTATAGTGTGCACATTGTGTACACTTACTACGTTTGGTCAAACAATAGGTTCGGTTAAGGCTGAAACGTATGTAGCTGATTTTGAGAAGAGAAAATCAATTGAAGATGTATCTGATTACGATGGTGAAATGATTCCAGTAGCCTTATTGAAGGTTGGTATATCTGATGAACTATATGAAACCTTTCCAGAGCTAAGAGATGCTAGGATTGGATTAGGGGTAACCAATATGGTAATTGAATACTTAGATTGGACTAATCGTTTTGAGTTCGTAGAAGAGAAATCTGAGATAAAGAATAGAATGAAATCACAATGGGTTGCCTCTCGTAAAGGTGTATCCGAAAATAAAGTATATGGTATGGGTAAGATTACTCTTGCTGAATACTTTGTTACTATTGAGATATATGATTTCTCAGTATCCGAAGATGAGGTACTATCTTTAACGGATGGTTCTAAGCAAACTCAAACAACCCGTTTAGGATTACAAGTTAGATTTACCGATGCTGAAACTGGTAGGTATATTGTGGGTAGTGGATTGGGTGAGGCTAATACTGTTAAAACTCAAGAAGGATTAATAGGTTTAGATATGGATGAAGTTAAATTCAGACAATCAGCTATTGGTGTGACTACTCGTAAAGCATTAGAAACTGCATCCGCTAGGATTGTAGCTAGAATGATTCGTAAGAAAATATTCATAAACTAATGAATGAAAAAACTAATTACAATATTATTATTTGTATTTGTAACACAACTATCATATAGTCAAACAACTTTCACACAAACATTTGTTGATAGATGTACTAATGAAGTTAGTGTAGTAACTGCTATCTTTGTAAATGGGTCAGCTACAGTTGCATTCTATAATAAGGTTCGTACCTTTACATATCAACAATTCGTAAATGGGGAATTACAAACTTGGTTAAATGAAACCTATGTTTGGTGGAGTACATTATCCCCATGCTCACAACAAACAAATCAACAACAACAAGCTCAACAAGCAGCAGCGGCAGCAGCGGCAGCGGCCCAAGCCGCATCAGAAGCCGAAGCAGCGGCCCAAGCAGCAGCATCGGCAGCGGCAGCAGCGGCAGAAGCCGAAGCAGCAGCAGCGGCAGCGGCAGATGCAGCGGCAGCGGCAGCGGCAAGTTCTTCATCTACTTCATCTACTTCATCTACTTCATCTGGTTCTACTGATAGCGGTTCCACCTCATCTGGTTCCACCTCATCTGGTTCAACTGATAGTGGTTCAACTGATAGTGGTTCAACTGATAGTGGTTCAACTGAAGGTTCAACTGATAGTGGTTCAACTGAAGGTTCAACTGAAGGTTCAACTGAGGGTTCAACTGAGGGTTCTGGTGAGAGTGAGAGTTCTGGTGAGAGTGAGAGTTCTGGTGAGAGTGAGAGTTCTGGTGAGAGTGAGAGTGAGGGTAGTTCTGAATCAGAGGAAACCACAGAGGAAGTAAAGGAAGAAACGAAAGAAGAAAAGAAGGAAGAAAAGAAGGAAGAAACGGAGGAGAAGAAAGAGGAAAAGAAAAAAGAAGAAGAGGATAAGAAAAAGGAAGAGGAAGAGAAGAAGAAAAAGGAAGAAGAAGAGAAGAAGAAAAAGCGTAAGCTAAATCCAATTCAATTGAATGCAGATGCTATGGGTACTCAAAATCAAGTGGGTGGATATGATACGGCTATATCAATTGGAGCATCACAATCATCCATATTTGGTGATGTATCATATTCAGCTAATTTAATGTTGTATAGTAATTTAAATCAAGCTTCATTAGCATTGGGAAGAACAAAGTTATATATGGATGATAAGTATAAAGTAAGTTGGATAGAATCAATGGGTGTTAGTTATTCAAACAACTATGGTTCACAATCAGTTGCTGTTTCTTTTATGAGATTAAAACCAATGGGTACGAAGGGTACAATAGGTGTGGGGTTAAACTACTCTACAAGTTTCGGAACACTTATAGAAAATCCTATGATATCATTTGGATATAACTTTCTTTACGCAAATTCATTTAAACTTACTGATAGGATAACATATTCACCAGCATTTATTTTAGCACATACACCAATAACATATGCAACAAAAGTGGATAGTAGTTCTGCTACTAATGATATTATGTTTATTTTGGCTAACTCATTCTCATATAGAATAACAAAAACGTTTACAATAAACTTTGGTTACACTGGTATAAAAAGTACCAACCCTAATATTCCACTAATAAATGCTTTTATGGTTGGTTCTAAGTTACCATTTTAAATAATATAAATACTATGAAAAAAATAGATTACAAATGGGTGATAATATGTTTGTTGTTAATATTGACAATTATCCAAATGAACGAACCAGCTAAGATAGTTGATAAAATTATTGAAGTAGAAAAGATTGTAGAGGTAGAAGTAGAAAAGATAATTGAGAAAGAGATACCAATTGAAGTTATCAAAGAAAAGATTATCAGAATACCAATTGTAACTGAGGTTATTAAAGAAGTTGAAAAGATTGTAGAGATTGAGAATACTGATAAGATATCTGAGTTATCTCAAACAATAGTTAAGTTGAAGATGCGATTACGAACGAAGCCAAAAGTTAAGATTAGGGAGATTGAAATTATAAAACCTCAACAAGCTCAATGGTATTTGGGATTTGGATATGATTATGATACTACTAATATATTTGGTGGTAGTAATATTACGGGTATGTACAAAACGCCCGGTGATAAAATGTTTGGAGTATCATTAGGTGTTAGAAGTAACATACAAAACTTTGAAACAGGTGAAACTATTTTAGTACCATACGTTGGATTAAAGATGTACATCAGATTAGATAAGGATAAATAAAAGTTTTATTATATTTATATACTATGGTAGTGTATGATTTCAAAAATGTGGTAAAGTTAAAGAAGCTTAAAAACTCTGAAAAGGTTTTACCTAAACATGCTGAAAAGATTAGTGATATCTCAAACGGACTGTTTAAGGAGTTTAAATATAGTTCCTATAAAGATACACCACCATACCCAAATGAATCTATAAGAACACTCCAAGAACTTATTAAAATGGTAGGAGCTAATCCTAACGATGAGTTTATTTATAGTATGGATAGAATTACAGAATCATTTGAAAAATTATGTTCTGAATTAGAAATTCCGTTTGATGAAACTAAAATTGAAGAAATCTTAGAGGAAGCAAGTGGAGTAATATTAGATTTAAAATATCACTTCAATAGACCAAGACCATTAATGGTTGCTGAACTATATGGTTTAGATTTGGAAGAGAATGAATTACATATTGATACAAAAGATTCACCATCATTTCCATCAGGTCACGCTACACAAGGAACGTTGGTTGCAAATTATTTGGCAAATAAACACCCTAATCATTCCATACGTTTAAAAAAGTTAGGAAGAGATATAGGAAAAAGTAGAGTAATTGCTAAAGTACATTATCCATCTGATATCGTAGTTGGAGAAAGATTAGGAAATGATATGTTCCAACATTTAAAAGAAAATAATTTATTATGAAAGAATACGCTGTACAAAAACAACTAATCCCAGCTGATACTAATGCTGGAGACCCTAATTGGGCTAAAAGGCAAATATGGGTTTATAAACTTAATGGGGAAGATACATTCGATGAATACGATACTACTGAAGAAGCTCAATCTAAAAGAGATGAATTGGATAATGAGGACCCATCAGCAAGAGTTTATAGAGTAGTAAAAAGAATAGATAAATTTAACTATGAAGTAATATAGTTTATATTGTCTAATTTTTATTTATACTTTTTTATTTTTTAAGTTTTTTTATTAATTGTCTTACTGCTGTCTTGTCTGCACCGTGTCTCTGTGTCAGAGAAATTGAAAAAATTTAAATAGAAAAATTTACCTGGTCCAACAATCGTTTACTATTGAAGTGTAGAAGCGTTTATACTCATAGCTTCACCTTAGAGTTTTTTATGTGGTAGTGTATATAGATATATATGTATTTACTCAAACGATAAAAAAAATACAACTATTTTCACTTTTTGTAAATAAAGATTGTTTTGCTTGGAAATGTAAAATATATTTCGTATATTTGTTCTTAAACAATAATATAGAACTATATGAATACTCCACAAAAAGAAGAAAACGCAATGGATTACTGTGAACGAATGTACCCAGAGACTTGTTCAGAGTTTAAAGTAATCTTAGATGAGATGTACGCAACATTTTGTAAAAAACAAAGAAACTACGGACCTGGTAATATATCAGTAGGTACTCAACTTCAAACAGATGAAGATATTAAGTTAGCATTGTCTGGATTGTTTTTTAGAAAGAATGATAAGATACAAAGAATTAAACAATTAGTTGTTTTAGGTCAACCCGATGAGGTTGGTGAGGCAATCCAAGATACATATGAGGATTTATCCGTATATGGTATCATCTCTCAATTAGTCCAGAGAGGTAAGTGGGCTAAGTAATATATCAAATAAAATACAAATCAAATGAAAATTTGGCACATTAGTGATACACATACACTACATGGGTTACTTGAAATACCAAAGGGTATTGATATGGTTATTCATAGTGGAGACTGTAGTAATCCAAGAGACCCTTACAATAACGAACCTGAGGTTAGGGGATTTATTGATTGGTTTAGTGAGTTACCTATACAACATAAGATATATGTTGCTGGAAATCACGATACATCAATTGAAAAAAGATTTGTTACAAAAGCTGATTTTACTGATAATGGTATTCATTATATTGAAAATGAAACTATTGTAATTGATGGTATTAAAATCTTTGGTTCACCACATACTCCTCAGTTCGGACAATGGGCTTTTATGAAAGCTAGAAACAAATTAGAAAGAATTTGGAGGAATGCTATTGGTGATGATAGTGATATAATTGTCACACATGGACCACCAAAAGGTATATTAGATTTATCTTATGATGCTCGTAATATATTAGAATTTTGTGGATGTAAATCATTGATGAATAGAATAATTGAGGTAAAGCCAAAATTAGTATTGTTTGGTCACATACATAATACTAAGGATATAATAAACACAGGTACTCGAACAGTATTTGGAATGGATACTATATTCTCAAATGGGTCTGTTGTAACTGATGGTAAACTTGGTAAATTAACTGGTAACGGAAATATATTTGATTATGAATTGGGATGAATACTTTATTAATATTGCAGAGCAAGTAAAATTAAAATCAAAAGATAACAAAACTCAGATTGGTGTAGTGTTAGTCGGTAAAGACAATTCAATTGTTTCTACCGGCTACAACTCATTTCCAAGGGGTATAAACGATTATATAGATGAGAGGCAAGAAAGACCTGAGAAATACTTTTGGTTTGAGCATGCTGAACGAAACGCTATTTACAATGCTGCCAGAATTGGTGTATCCACTTTAGGTACAACAATGTATATGACTTGTGATATTAGTTGTGCTGATTGTGCTAGAGGAATTATATCCGCTGGAATATCAAAAGTGGTTTTTAGAAAATCAACAAAGGCATGGCCAGAGAAGTGGAGGCAATCAGCGGAACGCTCCAATCAAATGTTTAAAGAAGCTGGTGTTATCGTAGAATATTACGATTAGTAATATTTATATAGAAAGGTAGTATAATGGCAGCAATATCAGGAGGTGGATTTTTTAGTAGATTTCGTAATCGTATAAACGATACTACATCTGGTGTCAATCCAGTTGAGGATATTACACCCATAGAAACTAACGATACTGATGTTGAGGCTAATACAACCACAATACCTACCAATGCAGGTTCAATGGAATCTGATATTAATAATAGAACAACTGGTGGTGAGGAAGATGAATCAAACACATCTAGAGTTGGAAATTTTAGTGAGATTGGCTACATTTCATTATTTGGAGAGTATCCACAAAACCGAATTGATATACCTAGATATGATTTATCAAATGTAGTTTCACTCCATACCAATATAGCAAACTTCAAATTTATACTTTCAATTAAAAATGGTGATGAAGCACCTCAATTATTTGTAAACAAAAACGTAATGATTGAGTTAATTGCAAAGTATGGTAGAAAGGAACCAATACCAGTAAACCATTTAATAAACCAACGTAAGTTGGTTGTAATCGATATAGCTCCACTTAATTATTTAACAAATCTAATGAGGGAGGCTGAATTAAGTATCAATTTAAATAGAAATGAAACTAATGGTCAGATTGAAGTAACAAAAAACTTATATACATACTCAAATTATCAAGTTGGTAAAGGTGGTATATTAGTAGCTGAACCAAGCTATGATTTAAATGAATTAATTAAATATATAACTTGGGTAGTTACAAAACCAAATCCAAACTACGATGAACGATTAATACCAGCAAATGAATTAGGAGAGTGGAATGGTTCAGTACCCGAACCACCAGCTGAAGATGAACCACCAACTGATACCACAAACGTTCCAGACAATACTTCATTTCCACCAATTGGAAGAGCTGGTACCGAAGATGCTGAAGAAGTTATGCATGATAGTCAAGTATGGGTATGGAGTGTAGAGTTTAATATTTGGCAACCATTTGATGTACGATATGGTTCTGGAAACACTGGTAGTGGTAATCAAGGTGGTGGAGAACCCGATAGTGGTATGTATGGTGGTGGAGAACCCGATAGTTGATAACTAATTTATACTCAGTACAATACTTATAGATAATAACGATTAAACATTTTATACTTTGAAGAAAAGACCATTATTAAATGTTGACTGGAGAAAATATATATCTCCCACTAATGAAACTATAACACGTTACATATACAAAAGTGGTGATGAGTATCTTAACGGAATATTGGAAACAATAAAAACCGCACAAAAGATGAATCTCCAATCGGTAATACTAATAGAATTTGCAGATGTAGATGCTGTATCAGTCTTAGAAAAATCAGATTATAAATTAGCTTTAAAGAAACTTCTTAACTTATGTGAAGTATTAGAACGATATGAAGTATGTGCCGATATCGTTAGATTTGAAAAATCATTATTAAGAAAGAAAAAAAGAAAAGTAAATAAGATTTCAACTTTAATTTAAAAAAATAAATGGCTGATAATATTACAAAAGCTGCCCCAAAGGGCAAGGTAAAATTCAATATTACATTATCCGATGAACAAAAAGAAGCTAAATCAAATATACTATCACATCCTTACAATTTTGTATTAGGAAAAGCTGGTAGTGGTAAAACGTTATTAGCAGTACAAGTTGCATTAGATATGTACTTTACCAGAAAGGTAAATAAAATAGTTATAACAAGACCATCAGTTTCAACTGAAGATAATGGTTTCCTACCTGGCTCATTGGAAGAGAAGATGGAACCTTGGCTAGTTCCAATTCGTTCTAATATGAGAAAGGTTTATAATAAACCACCAATCTTAGAAAAGATGGAAAAGGATGATACTATTGAATTAGTATCGCTAGCTCACTTTAGAGGTAGAACCTTTGAAAACGCAGTAGTGATTGTAGATGAATTCCAAAACTTAACCAAACCACAATTAGGTATGGTATTAGGTAGATTGGGTAAAGACTCTACAATGATTTTAACTGGAGACCCACAACAAATCGATTTAAAGTTTACCAATGATTCAGCGATACATGATGTACCAAAGATAAAAGATTCTAAGCACGTACACTCAATTGCATTACAAGATAATCATAGACATGAAGCTTTAAACGAAGTATTAAAAATGCTATACGAATATAGCTAGAAGATTTCCTTGACGGTTGCTACCTTAGAGGTGTAATCCCTACTTTTGATTAATTTCATTAGTGGGGATTTTTTTTTGAAAATAAAGCAAATAAAGCTTGTGTATGTCATATTCATTTCGTATATTAGGGGTGTAGTTGAGTGGGGGAGTTCTCACCACTATGTTAACCCTTTTAAAAACAATAAATATGAAAAGTAAATTTGACTTGTGGCTTGAAAAAGTTAATGAAGAAAGAAAAGAGTATTGGGATGGTAAATTCGGATACAAAGAGTACTCACCTCTTACTGCTGAGAAAGGTAAAAAATACATCAAATTAATAGAAGATACCGCTGTATGGGGATTTATCTCTATGGTTGATGGTGAATTAAAAAACTCACCAATTAAAAAGGGTGATTTACTTAAACCAGCTGGATGGAGAACACCAGCCAAACATAGTAGAGGTAACATCTTCGATGGTACTGATAGTTGGGGTTTCTACGGACCCGATTACTTAAAATAATTAACCCTTAAAAACAATTAAAATGGATACACAAAAACAAATACAATTAGTTAGTGAAATCGTTACAGAATTCTTTGATGCGAATGTAATGTACACAGGAATAGATGATATGAATGAAGAAAACACAACTCATATTATACAAATTGGTACAAGTATATTATGTACTAAATGGAACGTTGGATATGAAGGTGGTGGATTCGTTCAAGCGGTTGTTGGAAATGATTTAACAATGGCAGTTAGTAGAGCAGATGGGACGTGTATAAAAGCATTGAAATTCTTTGTTCAATTGATAAACAATGTAGGAAGGCCAAATTTCGAATAATTAAAAATAAATACGATTTTCCTTGGCCATGTCAATTACATTTCGTATATTAGTAGTGTAGTTGAGAGGGGGAGAGTTCCCCACTACATTAACCCTTTAACCCAAAAACAATGACAATTAAAGAATTTTATTTAAATAATTATCCAACCGATGAGTTGGGAATTGAACTTAATGAGAATGTAACTTTCTCAGGCTTATTAAACGAATTGTTTCAAAGTGGTGATATCTATCGTTATCTTAATGTTTGGGATAGCTTAGTTAGAGAACGATTATTTACAAAACTATCCGAAGACCTTTATCAGAGCTCTGATTATGTTTACAATTTATGGTTAAAATAATTGATAAAACATTTGGTAGTTACAAATATATTTTGTATATTAGACAAGTAATATGAGTGAGAAAGTTAAACCCTTAAAATAATTAAAATATGAAAAAAATAGTTTACATTGATATGGATGGTGTGTTAGTTGATTTAACTTCTAATATCAATAAATGGTTTAAAGACCATCCCCATTTGTATGAGAGATACAAAGAAAATCCCGACCACATCGCTGGTATATTCAGAAACCCACCTCCAATAAAAGGAGCAATCGAAGCTGTAAAGAAATTGGCTGAGAGTGGTAAGTACGAATTATATATTGCTACTTCAGCACCTTGGGGAAATCCCGAATCATTAACTGATAAAAGATATTGGATTGAAAACCACTTCGGTGAGTTGTTTCACAAAAGAATAGTTACTACTCATCAAAAGAATATGTTGATGGGTGATTACCTTATTGATGATAGAAAGAAAAACGGAGCAGGTGAGTTCAAAGGTGAACTACTTCAATATGGATTAGATTGGGAAGGTGATGGAACTCCAAATGAGTATCCAACTTGGGAATCAATTTTACAAAAACTATTATAATGAATCGTAAAGAACAAACCGAAAAGTTCGCACTAAATGCATTGGGATATGTAGTTGCTATAATTGGTGTTTTATTTTTACTATCAATATTGGTAAGTTGTACAAAAGAAGATGATATTACTATACCTGATAATTACACATTGGAATTAGATGGTAGATTAGATACTACTACTGATGGGGTATATAAGTTAGAATTAAATTCTACACAAAACTCCATTCAGACTATCCATAGGATAACTGGTAAACTTTTAAATAATGGCGAAGAGCCATATCCACAATTAGTAGAATGGGAATCATCACACAATTGGACTTTGAATGATACAGCATATGTGATTGTTAGAAGAACAATAAACGCATTGGGTAATTGGGTTATTATTGATACTTCATATGTAACTGGATTCAATGGTATTGATGTACCAACTATTAATGAGTTTTCTTATAGTGGAACCGAAGGTGAAATAAATACAGTTATAGCACCAATAGATAATATGATAGGTGATACACTTATTGTAAAAGCTAGATTTGAGGATTTACAAAAAACTATTAGAATTATATTAGAATGATTAGAACGGCTAAATTACGAGCAACACCAATAACTGAAGAAACATTTATAAGACAGGGTTGGAAAAAGTACTTAGCTGAAGATTTCAATTCAGTTGATGATGTATATGAAAATATGGATGATGAAGCTGATGATGATGATGAAGGACCTTTCTTTTATACATTACCATTACCAAAAGGTACTCTAGCTAAATACGCACCTATGTTAGTTACAAACGCAACTGATGAAGTAGAAGAATTGGAAGCATTGGGATTGAAGCCTAATCAATTCTTTATCGAAATGCTAGATACACAAGGATTAGGGTTTTGTGCAACTGAAGAAGAACTTGAAATATTATATAGAGCATTAACATCAAAATATATAGAAGAATGATTAGAAATTATAACGAAACACAATTAGAAGATAACTACAATAGATTTATTGCAGCTATCACAAAGGTATTTAGTGGAGAGCGATTAGAGAAACTATTACATATGTACTCTCCAGACGAATTAGGAAATGAATTAGTAATGGCACCAGCAAGTGGTAAACTAAACTTTCACTCGGCATATCCGGGTGGTTATATAGACCACGTAATGAATGTTGCTACAAACGCTTACAAAATTAAAAAGATGTTTGAGAGTGGTGGTGGTCATATTAACTTCACCGATGAGGAATTACTATTCGCAGCGTTCCATCATGATTTAGGAAAGTTGGGAGATGGTAAAGAACCATATTACTTACCACAAACATCAGAGTGGCATCAGAAGAATAAAAAAGAGATATTTACTCATAATCCAAAGTTACAATACTTTGATGTAACCGATAGAGCATTTTGGTTATTAAACCAATATGGAATTACATATACACAAAAAGAACAATTGGGTATCCATTTAGCAGATGGGTTATATAATGAAGCTACTAAGAAATATTGGATGGGATACAATGAAGATTTCCAATTAAAAACTGATTTACCACATATCTTACATTGGGCTGACCATATGAGTACTAGAATAGAGAATTCAGAATATCGTAAAGCAACTGGAATGTATGACAATATTTCCGAAAACTTTTAATAAATCGGAAAAAAAGTCATATTAATTTTAATGGTATAGATTTGGTAATATACAAATCATATAATTTTAAAACAAAAAAACATTATGAATTACATTTTGAATAACTTAATTGATGAAATAGCAAATAAACGACCATTTCACATGCCAACGCCAAGCAATGGTAATCATTACATTGATAGAACGGATGAAGATAACATCAAACTAATTGTAAATGTAGTTGGTCACAGTCCTAAAAATGTTGAAGTTGAGGTGACTGAAGGTGAACTCACAATCAAAGCAGCTAAAGGTAAATCACGCAACCCATTTGTAAGTGATATTAATCTTACATTTACTATTGGTAGAGAGTATGATGGTACCACTACTGATGCAATTATTGATAACGGAATTTTAACTTTAATCTTAGAAAAAAAGGAAGAGATGAAATCAAAGAAAATTAAAATTAAATTTTAATTTAGGTTACTTGAGCGAATCATAGGGAGATATAAAAATCTCCCTTTTTCGTTTCGTTATATTTATATATACAAACAAAATAATAAGTTTTATGAAACCAGCATACAAAGAAAAGGCATTAAACCACATAGAGGGTATTGAAAGTAGATTAATTAAAATTCAAGAAATGTTGGAAGGTAAACGACCATCGAATCAATCTGATGCAATTAAGTTAGGTAAGGAAATTACGTATCTATTGAATTTAGCAAAAAACATAGTGGAGTTATCATAGGTGAAGTTTAGAACATTTTTATTAGGAGTCTCAGCACTATTTGTAGCATTAAATGCTGCATTCTTTTCGGTAAGTGGTTTATCTAAACTATTTGCTGGAGCGGCATTCTCTGTAATAATAATGGCAAGTTCATTAGAACTAGCTAAACTAATTACTGCTGGTTATCTATACAACTATTGGGATAAGATAAACAAATCATTTAGGATATACCTAAGTGGAGCAGTTCTTATTTTAATTCTAATAACATCATTAGGTATCTATGGATTCTTAACATCAGCATTCCAAAGCACATATAATCAATTTAGTGTAAGTGAAAAACAATTATCATTTTTACAACAAAAGGAAAAGTTTTGGGCAGATGATGTTGCAAGGTATGATGTTGAACTAAGTAGAATATCTGAAAACATATCAACGTTATCTAACGCTAGAGCAACTGGTATCCAAGTAAGAGATACCACATCCACAACTGGATTTAGAAATACTATTTCCACAACCGAATTAAGATTATCACAAAAACGTATCGGAGTTGAAGAACAAAATCGTAAAGATGTTCAAGCTAAAAGAGAAGTAGTAGCCGATTCATTACAAACAATACAATTAAAAATATTAGATGTAGAATCCGATGAAGGTGTATCATCAGAATTAGGACCTCTACAATACCTTAGTGGGTTATTAGATAAGCCTATGGATGTTATTATCAATTGGTTTATACTAATCATTATCTTTGTATTTGACCCGTTAGCAGTAGCGCTTGTAATTGCTTTTAGTAATGCAGTTAAAGTTGATAAAGGTGAAACTGATAAAAAGAAAGTAATCACTAAGAGAGAACTTTATGGTGAGGAGCCAAATGATGATAGTGATACTTTTATGCAAGGAACCATCTATGATGATGAATCGGGAGATGATATAGAATATGATACAGATGATGAGTGGGATGAAGACCATGCACTTGATATGGTAATGAATGATATGGTATCCGATATGGATATCGAAGATTTCCTAAGTGAAGATGAATTAAACGAATACTATACTATCAAAGCAAACGATAGAGATAAGTTCTTAGAGGATATATCAAAAGATGATGTTGAAACTATTATCGAATCAAATGAAACTCCACCACCACCAACCGAAGAATTAGTAGAAGCTGTTAATTCATATAAAGAATTTGTAAACCCATTAGATAAACTAAAAAAAGATACATCTCGTAGAGGTATTGATATTGATGATGATGGTACTATTGATGGGTATGATAATACTGGTGATGGTTTAATTGATGAACCAACCCCAACATCATCCAAAAGAGCTCAATACGTAATGCAAGAAAAACCATTCTATGCTAGAGCAAACTTTAATTGGGGTGATAGAAGTAATTGGATTAATAACCAAAATGCAGTTAACTATTGGTTAAGTTATGTGAAGAATCAATCCGATAATTCATACCCAACAGACTTTACTTCAAAAACATATTAATTAATATTTGGTTTATTGAATAATTTTTCGTATATTTGAGTATAAACAAATAAAACGATGGAATTAGGCTACGCTTGTATTAATATGACACTTTCGGAAAACACTCCGAAGATTACTACCAATCGTTCAATGATTAAGAAAACATTCCAAGCAAAAGGATTGGAATATGCCGGAGAGTTAGGTTTAAAAAACGCTAAAGATTTATTACACATATTAAAGTGGAATAACGAAAATGGAATAACCTTCTTCAGATTATCATCTGATTTCTTTCCATGGGCATCCAATTACAAATTCGAAGAATTACCACAATTCAATAGTATCAAAGCTGAATTAGAAAAGAGTGGTAAGTTCGCTATCGATAATGGAATTAGAATCACTTCACATCCCGGTCCGTTTAACGTATTAGTTTCTCCTAGAGAACACGTAGTTGAAAATACAATTACCGATTTAGAAATACATGGTAGGGTATTTGATTTAATGGGATTATCCCAAACCCCTTATAATAAACTTAACATACATTGTAATGGTGTATATGGTGATAAGATATCTGCAATGGATAGATTTTGTAAGAACTTCAAAAGATTATCACCATCGGTACAAAGTAGATTAACTGTTGAGAATGATGATAAAGCATCAATGTATTCAGTTAAAGATTTAATGTACATACATGAACGTATTGGTATTCCAATCGTATTTGATTACCATCATCATAAATTTAATACTGGTGGATTGAGTGAAGAGGAGGCTCTAAAACTCGCTATGAGTACTTGGCCTGATGGTATCAGACCAGCAGTACATTATTCAGAATCAAAAGCATTACACGAAGAGAATGATAAAATTAAACCACAAGCTCATTCAGATTACATCAACGCATTACCAAATTTGTATGGTATGGATGTAGCTGTGATGGTAGAGGCTAAAGCAAAAGAACTTGCTATACTTCCATTCATCAATAAAGTGAGTAAACTAATAAAAGGATAAAATGATTATAGATATAGATATAACAACTCCTAAGAGAGTTGAAAAGAAATGGGGATACGAACTATGGATTCATAATGATAATGAATACTGTGGTAAGTTATTGGTTTTCACAAAGGATAGAAATAGATTTTCAATGCACTACCATCTTCAGAAAAAAGAAACTTGGTATATCCAAGAAGGTAGATTCCAATTCAATTACATTGATGTTGAGAATGGAAAACTAAAGGGAACTCAATTAGAGAAGGGACAATCAGTTTTAATTGAAAGAGGGCAACCTCATCAACTAATTGCATTGGAGGATAACTCAATTGTATTTGAAGTTTCTACTGAACACTTTGATGAAGATAGTTATAGAGTTTATAGAGAAACCCCTGAAGATTTATTATGAGTTACACACATACCCACCTACCGCATATAGAAGATTTAAAAGAAAGCATTGAATCTAATCCAGATGTATTACGTTATTATGCTAAGTATGATGGATTGGTGGGTAGTGTAGAATCAATGGAGTATTTAGATAAAAAATTAAAAGAATATTATGATAGTAAAGGCAATAAATAAAACTGAAGTAACAAACGAAGATTTAACCCAATATAAGAAAGCAATATCTAATTTAGAAGGTATTACTTTTAGTGGTAACGATGTTGGTATTGATAAAAGAATTATCACACTTCGATTTGGTGGTGAGTATGATGAGTTGACATTAGTTAACCCAATAGTTACTGAACGCTCGGATAAATTGGTGGTATATTATGAAAAAGATTTGGTAAAGAATAAGACCAGAAAGACCGCAAGACACTCATCATTTTCAGTTGAAACTGATAACTTAGGTTTAGTTGAATTTAAAGCAGATAAATCATCTTGGAAAAACAATGATGAGTTTATGGCAGATATTGGTTTGTTTGAATGTGTGATTGCACAACGATTAATTGATTCAATTGATGGAATTGATGTTACACATCCAACTCGAAGATACACAACTCAGATAACTGCTAAGAAAACACCTGGTCGAAATGAAAGAGTTATGTTACAATCACCTGAAGGTGAAATGGAATTTGTGAAATACAAAAAAGCACAAACATTGTTGAACAAAGGATATCAATTAGTTTAATGGCTATACTATCATACAAATCAGAAGAACCTACTAATAGGGAAGCAATGAGTATATCATTTGATATGCCCGATGATATGAACATATATGAATTTAAAATTATGTGTGTTCGTTTAGCAAGTTCAATAGGGTATCAACCGAAATCAATCAAACGAGCTTTTGGTGAAACTGAAAATAGACCAGACCTAAATAAGGAATTTGAACATCTAATTAATTCAATGAATATAACAACTGGTTCTTTAATATAATGGATGATGTTATGGAAGAAGTACTACTACATAAGTTACTAACATTGGAAGTTATAGTTGAAACTATAATGGATACGTTAATAGATGCTGGAATAATAGACCAAGATGAATTGGATAAATCTATTATAGAAAAAATAAAACAATTAGAAAAAGTTACACAATATTCAGAAGAAGAACCTGATTATTCCCATATATTTATGGGACCGAAGGGAGAAGCTTAAACTAAATTAGGATATGTGAATTATTTTTCGTATATTTGTAAATATCTTTTAAACTATGGAAATTTTATATATTACACTCGGAATATCAATCATACTAAATATCTTTTTAATAAGACGTGGTATTAGATTGATTTCACAAGTAGAACTAACACAACGTAATTCAATTACGATAGTTGAAAACACCCAACAACGATTGGAAACAATGTTAGAGGAAATGAGACAGTTAGATTTAAAAGGTTCTTTTGAATCTGATGATGAAGTGGGTGTAGTATTTAAAGAACTAAAAGATGTTATTGAAACATACAAAAACATCATCTAAAATTATTATGGCAAAACCAAGAAAAAAGAAATCAAAAATATACTTCGGAACCCCCGCACAAGACGCAATCGTTGAGTACAATGCATCAACTGATGAACGTTTGCGAAATAAGATATATAAAGAACGTATCCAATTT
>Ga0307984_1000143_pt1 | contig 28872 bp, 46 predicted proteins | sample EllFjometageno78_FD_203169 | JGI IMG/M metagenome (GOLD analysis project Ga0307984, IMG submission 203169) | Marine microbial communities from Ellis Fjord, Antarctic Ocean - #78 | ecosystem: Environmental > Aquatic > Marine > Unclassified | place: Southern Ocean | collected 2014-10-09
GTCAACTGTATATTTGTTTTTAAGATATTGAAGTCCCCTATACTTTTTTTAAATTAAATTAATAATATTTTTTTATATATCTTCTGGCTTGTCCTTCCTTTGCACTCTTGGATGCGTGGCAACTCTTACACAATGTTTGTAAGTTGCTAAGGCTTAGGTTTTTTCCACCATCCTTGATTGCATCGATGTGATCTATCTCTCTGCCTGGTTCTGTTAAACCTTTTCGTTCGCATAATTCACATAATGGATTGAGCTGTATCTTGTAATTTCTAAGGCTTCGCCAGGCTGTGCTGTTGTAGAATTGCCTCATATCTGCGCTGGATCTTGATGCCGTACTCCTGAATGCATCAACCTTGCGTTCTCGCTTTGGAATCCAAGGTCTCGATTTCTTATCTGGTAATTTTGGCATATTATTCTGTTAAAAGGAAGTATAGCTCGGTGTCTTGTTCTAGGATATATTCCATTGCCCTAGGGTAGTCAAGGAGCTTTTGTTTATCGGCAAGCCCACCCTCCCATAAATCGTGGCATCCTTTCCTTCCTCCCATTGATAAGCAATGGTATGTTATGTTATCTATTGCTGTCTCCAGGTCCTTCCTTCTGCTCCTTGCAATGTAGTGGCTGTGGCTTAATGGTACAACTAAACCTGAACATCCACATCCTGTGCAGTAGTGTCCTCTTGTTTCTGCTATTTCCTTATAAACCTTATGCAATTCTTTATTGATTGCTGTTTGCTTTTTGCTTACTTTTCTCATTTCAAATACCAATCTATAAGGTCAATTGCTTCATCCAGTCCTTTACAACATTTCGCCATATATCCTTTATTGTTTAGATTTTCAATCCATATCTTTTGATGTTCCGATAGTGTACCTTTTTTTGTTTTCAATTCAATAAACAAACCATAGTAGTTATGCCTTGATTCCATAATCTGTAGGTCTGGGATTCCTTTTACATATCCTGCTCGTTTCATTGCTGAGGCTTGGCTTATTGATGTCCTTAAACCTCCAGCCGATGCACAATATAATATTCCCTTATATTTCAATTGAATATATGTAACTAATGCTTCCTGTAGGTTCTGTTCGTTCATAGGTGCAATCTAAGGCTGTTTGTTTGTTCTATGGTCTTTTAAGCTCATAAGTTATTAATACTAAGTTGTTAACTCTTAGAATGGTCATTATAATTATTTATTGCGTTCTTTATTGTTTTATATATAAATGCTCCAATAAATACAATTAGTCCTATTGCTACTCCAATTGTGCAAACGAATATAAATTCGACTACTGTTTTAACTATTAAATTAGTTGCTAATATTATTTTCTTTATCATAATTTTCTATTGAGATTTGTTTCGCCTCACAGATTGAATCCATTAAAGCATCATAAATATTTTCGATTGTTGTGTCGCTTGTATCGTGTATTGATTTGTCTATTTCGGATTCATAATTCTTTGCCACTTTAAATAATTTATTGAATTTTTGTTTTACCCTGTTTGAATGTGTCCATTGCATTGTGTGTAAGTGTTCGCTTAAACATTTAACAAGTGCCAGTGCAAGATTAACATCCAAATTTACAATTATTTGTTCCCTTTCCTTTTTTTGTTTATCAGTCATTTTAATAGATTTTACTTAGCCATTGTTCATATATCTTTGTTGCGATTTGTGCTGTCATAACTGGTGGAACACTCATTCCAATAAAATACTTTACAATGCTTTTTGAATTATTTGTATTCAAGAAATTATAATCTAATGGATAAGAACCAGTCTTTAATAAATCTTTATCTGTGCATATTTTTCCATCGTAAAATCTTCTGTCTGTTTCTCCAGATGTTATTGTTCCACAAACTTCTTCATCGTGTCTTATCATTGCATTGAAACCACTAAATTTATTGTGTACCCTTTCATTTATATCTGAACAGCATTTATCAGATTTTATTCTAAATTCCATTAGTTTGCCCCTTTCGGTTTCTGTATCATCTATTCCATCCTTGCATCTATATTCGCCAAAGGTAATTTTTTCTTCATTAAAATGCAAATCTAATTTAGGTGCTGTTTGGAACATATCAACTTGTTCCATAAATGGTTCTGCAATATCATTTCTTAATGCAATAAAGAATACTCGTTTTCTTTTTTGAGGCACACCCATATCAGATGCATCCAATAAATATGGTTCGATTCTTAATTGATAACCTGCATCTAAAAATGATTGGTAAACCTTTTTCACATATTCCTTTGCCGTTCCCATCATCATACCTGCAACATTTTCTGCAACAACTACTTTTGGTTGTAATTCCTTTGCAAGATCAATGAAATCAAAAAATAATGTATCAAGGATTTGCTCCGCTTGTCCTTCTCTGAATACTTTTTCTTTTCCCCAATCCTTTTCCCTATTTCCTGCCATTGAAAAACTGCTGCAAGGTGGCGAACCATCCAATATGTCTAAATGATAAAGTTCCTCAGGAATATCTTTTCTCAGTTTGAATGTTTGTATTGGTTCAAGGTATGAATATTTTGGTTTGTGGTTTTCCATATATGCTGCATACATTTTTGGATCTATTTCGTTGCATCCTAAAACATCAAATCCTGCCAGTTTGTAACCCATTGTTGAACCACCCCCACAAGCAAAGCAACTAAATACTTTTCCCTTATCCTTTGTAAATTTTGCATCCTTTAAATTCCATTCGTAATTAAATCTGTGTTTATTTTTCATCTTGTTTTCTTTTTGAAGCTTCAGTTACTCTTATTGTTGCGATTGATTTCCATTTGTTTTTATAGTATGTTGTTGGTTGTTTAAATCCAAACATCATTTGAAAACTTCCTATTTTTACTGGGTCATATAACTTATCTTTATTCATTTTGTTTCTAGTAATTTTATTAATTCCTGTTTGTTATATATTTTCCTTTTCTTTGGGTTTTGGTTTCTGTATTCCTCTGGATTAAATAATTGCTTGATATCTTTTATTTGGTCCTTGCTATTATATTTAATTATCCATCTGGTGCTTTCGCTGAAATTGGACCTTTTCAAATGTAATAAAAAACTCATTATCTTTCGTTTGTTCTGTATGTCCCTTTTGCTAATGAGTCCCAGAATAATTCTCCTTTTAAATAGTATTTTATCTTGTAGTAGTTTTCCTTCATTCGTTTTCTGTAGTCTGCATATTCCTCTGGGAATTCTCTAGTTGCTGAAAGGTTGATATGTTTCATTGTTGGTTTTTCTGTAGTATTTTGTTTTGACATTTTATTCTATCGCCCTTATTAGTGAGAGGGACTTTACTCTTTTAGTTCGGTTTCCATTTCATCCATTATTAAGTCTATTGTTTCTATTCTTTGCTCCAGCTTCTTATTTGCTTTGGCTCTTATCCTTCCTTCAAATAAAACTATAGTTATTAAAACTACAATTATAAATATTGTAATTATTATTATCATTGGTTTTTGTTTTTTATTATTTTATAATCCACATTGTCCAGAATCGCATTCATTAAAATCTTCATCGAATAAATCTATTTGTTTTAAACTATTTTTTATTTCTAAATAACTTATTCCTTTTTTAAAAAAGGCATTGTTTTTGTTTTTTTCTTGATCTATAAACCATTGGAATTTATTTTCATTGGTGTTGCTTAAGTGTTTTAATAAAACTGGATTTCTGTGGAAACATCCAACACAATTATTCATATAAGCAAATCGCACTGGTTTGTCTTTCCAATAAACCTCAATATTATCTTTATACATCGGTGTTTCTATTAGTGGGAATGCTGGCTTTTGCCATTCAATATCAGCCCACGAGTTTTGGTTTCCTGTTTTTGTTTTACCAATTATTGTTTTGAATTCTAAATTCCCATTTGAGTTTGTTTTTGAAATCATATTTTTTGCTCTGCTTTGTTCGTTTGCTCTGAAACCAATTCTCATTTCAACCACTTCATTAATTTCTTTTTTCCACCAATCAAAAATTGGTTGTAATTTCATTTCAGTTGTGCAAAATCTTTGTACTACATTCGGCAAATAAATCTTATCTTTTCTTACTATAATTTCATCAAATGTTTTTCCAGAAACCCAACTTATTTTTGTTCCAATCATTTGTTCCAGATCCAACATCGTATAAATAATTGTGTCCATTTCTAATGTTCCAATAAATTCTGTTCCTATTTTATCGCTTACAATTTGTCTTATTTTCTTGTCTGGGAATATACAATTTTTATCATTTGTTCTAACTAAAGCAAACACATTATAATCAGCTGGATAATTCACAGCAATATATGCTGATGTTTTGCCTCCACTTATACTGTTTACTGTTTTCATTTCAATTGTTTTATTGGATTAATTGCAATTCGTTTCATTCCTGTTCCTTGTCGGCTTCTGTATCTAAGCCGTTTATCTTGTAAATTCGGTTCAGTGTCTTCGTTATTATAAATCAATTGTCTGTGGTCCTTTATCCATTTATAATAAGTTTTTACAGTCAAATGAAATTCCTTTGTGTTTCTTATACCCTGCCGAAATGCTTGTCGTATATCTTCCTGTGTAAGCTTATCGAAATCAGTTTGCAAATCTTCTGCCAATACACAAGAAAATGTAAATATGTCTTTTGCATTTGATTTTTGACCCAATTCCATATAGGTTTTGCTTATTAAATCATTCGAAAATAATCTCAAATCTTCAATAGGTACTGATTTAATTATCATTGATTGTTCATTTTTAAAATCATTTCTTTTGCTTCTTGGTGGGCAGTAAGTGTTGTTTCAATTTTTGAAGTCTTGATTGGTTTCGCCCACTTTTGTTGGTTACTATTCCACCGATCTAATCGTGCTTTTGTGTCCCAGGTTTTCTCCATTTCGTATCTCATTTTTGTTTTGCTTTTGTTTAATTCCGACCAGTACAAAATAAATTCTTTGCAAGTTTCTTTGTTCGTTTCTAAGGAAATCAGTTCATCAATAAATTTCATTTTTCTCAATTCCATATTAGAATCTTTAATTGTATTAATAATACCTTTATTATTATCCTCTTGATTTATCGTGATAGGGGTGTCCCCTTTTTGCGTTATACCTATTCGCCTTTGGATGACTTGGTTTCCCTTTTTAATAATCTTCACAGTAACAAAATTTTCTTTGTTCAAATCAGAAACCCAGGAGCTAATGGTGTTTTTTGTTACTCCATAAAGTTCAGCAAAATATCTATTTGATGCGAAACAATATCCCTCTTTACTGGCAAGCGCTGTTATTTCCCCATACAATAATTTTGCGTGTGGTTTTAAATTGCTGTACCTTACATTTGCAGGAATTATTGCGTAATAACTAGGCTTCATCAATCATTCCCCTCAACTGTTCGATGTTCCATTTAATTACTTTTTTCATTTTGATCTGTTTGCTCAATTCATTTTCTAAAGAATCCATTCCTTTATCTGCCATTTGATTTTTAAATTCCATATATTTTATTTTTATTTTTGGTTCATATTCCATTAAATCAATCATCTTGTAAAAGTGATGCATTGCTGTTGCGTGGCTTGTTATAGATTGCATTTTTGGAGGTATATGTAAAAATCGCATTCCCATTTCTTCTACTAAAAAATAAATTAAAAACCTTCGTGCTTCCACTACCTCCCTTTTTCGAGATAGTGGTTTGTCAAATTCCTCTTTTCGAATGCTGAAAATATCGGCAAGAGTGCATTTTGCAATTTCGATTGTTTTATCCATTCGTTTTAATATCTTTGATTATAAAATCAGCCATTATTTTTGCTGTTTCTAATACCTCTTGCAGTTCCAATCCTTGATATATACCAAATTCTGTTGCTGTTTTTAATGCAACTGATCTGGCAATCCGTTCTGCTTCGTTTCCGTGAATTTCAACCTTATAATTTGAACCTGTACTATTTATTGGATGTGAATAATATGGTTTTATCTTTGGAAATTCCCCACCTGAAAATATGTATTCCACTTCCTGGTCCTTTGTGAATTTGTTTTGGCTGTCGCTGATGGATGAATATTCTCCAGCATCTCCATTTTCCATTGTAACTTCATATTTATAAAATTCTTTTCCTTCTTTGTTTTGCCAAGTTCCATTGCCTTGAACATTTTTTACTACCGATTTTTTTGCGCTCATTTTAGTTTTTTAGTTTTTTATTGATTAATTGTTCTGCACTTTTTTGATATGTTTCGATTGCTCGGATTTGGTTTATCATTTCTGTCAAATCGCTTATTATTTCCTGAGTTTGATCTATTATCATTTCATAAATAGTTGCCATATTAACATCTCCAAGTCCTTTGAAATGGTCTGACCTTTCAGTCTGTAATGCCCTTTTATGAATCCAAAATTCTCTTTTCATTTCTATAATTACTATTGCTGTGGTCATCTTGTTCTGAGTATTAAAATTTCATTATTGTTTAATTCATACAACACTTGTAATTCTTGGAGCTTTTTTTCTGTTGCTTCGTTTATGCTTTCTGCTCTACTTCCGAAAATTCCATACCAATAACTGCCTTTTTTTTCCACTTTAAATTCGTATGATTCATCGATTTTGTATTGGTTTTCTATTGCTTTTACCTGGTCCTTTGTTCCATATACCCTTATGCATTTTGCGACTTCTCGAATATCTGAAAAATCATAATGTGTAAAATTATCTTTACTCCTAAATGCTTCAGTTGTAGTTTCGTATAAATCCCAGTCCAAACATATTATTTTATTGCCCATTTTTATATCCTAGTTTTATTAGCCATTTATCCTGTAGGATTCCTTTTCTGTGGTTGTATTTTACACCCCTCATTTCTGGTTGATCTTCTTGCAGTTTAGCACGAGCCCTTTTTATGCTCGGTGCTGATGTTAATTTATTAAATGAATACAATCTTAGAAATTCAAATGCTTGCGTTTCAATTGCACCATATCCTAAAGCGGTCAATTCTTCTGCCCATATGTTCGCACATAGTCTGTTGTCATCATCTTTTAAACTTGGGTGCTTTTTCAACCAATACGATACTTGCTGTTTTGTATTTTTTTTCATTTTGTTTTTTTAAATAATTGTGGATATATAACATCCAATCATTGTATGATAATTCTCGCATTTTATTAATATAATTTTGCCATTTTAATATCTAATTTTTCGGCATATCTTATGACTTGCAATGCAATATGAGAATAAAAATTTGATATAATAATATTTTCTTCTTTGGATGTTAATGTTTCAGCATTATGGATCTGCTTGGTGTCCTCCAAAACATCATAATAATACAATGGCAAAGTAATGGATTGTGGATGTCTCATAAACCAATTTGCCAATCGATCTTGCAGATTTTTAAATCTATTTTTATTGAATGCATAATTAAATTCTACATCAAAATTGTGCAGCAAATAAACCAATTTTTTCTTATCCGTATTATTGGATTCAATTGGATTAATATTATTAATTATATAATTTCTCACTCGTTCTTTATAGTGATTCGTGTTGGTGTTCATCAAGTTTTTCATAATTGTTTTTTATTAATTTATTAATTTATAAAATTCATTAATATTTTTGCAACTAAAAAATAATTCTATTTCATCAAATCCATACATAGAAATATTATTTATTGAAATGCAATCGGCAAAAGTATTTGGATTTTTTTTCATATAATTATCCAATTCATTTTTGGTTTTTAATTTTGCAATAGTTTGAAAAGATTGATTTGTAATTTCGATTGTTTTAATTAACATAGTTTTTTTATGGGTTTTTGGTTTGGATGCGTGTTTTAATTCGTTAAAGAATTCTTTTGTCATTGTTGGTTTTATCATAATAAATATATTTATCGTTCTATTATTTCCAAAAAATCATCTCCGAAAGTTTTCATTGCATACAATGTTGCTTTTTTAATATTATCCATTTCTAAAAATGTTACATTAATGCATTGTTGCCCATTTAACATTCTGTTTGTTTTAAAATAAATCTTGTAATTTTTCATAATCGTTTTTTTTATTTTATAATTTTATAATTAACTAAATTTCCATCGCATTTTAATCCATCATTAAATGCCATTTGTAATGCCATCATTTTAATAATTGCATCATTTGAAGACCATTCTTTATTACTTTTAATTTTAAAATCATTAAATTGTTTTTGTGTTATTAAATATTCAGAATTAAAATCTAATGTTGGATTGTAATTTTTTCGGTTTGTGATTATTAATGGCAAACCTGATTCAGAAAGTGTAATTGTTACTTTATACATTTTGTTGTTTTTTTTTAATTAATATCTTGTTGTTTGATGGCACAAAGATAATAAATAATGTTAATAAACAACACTTGTTTACATTTATTTTTAATTCCTAGGTTAAAATAAATAAAAAAAAACCTGTAAACAGGTCTTTTATTTTCACTTATTGTATATTTTTGGGGTTCAGTTCGATTTCAATTCGTTGAAATTTTTATCTTGTTTGAAGGAGGCCTGGCTTTTAGCTGGGCTTCTTTTGTTTACTTTACTTTGCTGGCTTTTCGAACATTGCAAATAAAACAGGAATGATTCCTATTGCTGTCAATATTAAATTGTGAGTTGTTATTCCGTTTATTGTCATATCAGCGCTTGCTGTCATTATAATGATTCCACTAATGGTTCTCTTGCTACTTAGTTTTCCTTTCGTGTCCTTCATTAAGCCAAGGGCTGTATTTAATACTTTTGTAATTGGGTCTAAAAATTTAATCATTTTTCTTTTTTTTAATTAATAAGTCCAGCATACTTTTGCTGGTTTGTCCTGGTCATCTATATCGATATGAATAAAATTTGAACCCACCCCTATTCTTTGGATTCCGAAATGTAGGGCAGCTTCAATTATCGAGTATTTTGTTGTGCTATCTGGTGCTGAAATATCGACTGCTAATCCTTTGCAATGTGATGAATGCTTCGCTCCACCTATTTTCTTATTGTATTCCTCACTTCTATATCCAGATGTGATTTTGTATGGGTGCTTGCTTCTGTGCCTCATATTGTCTATTATCATCAATAGGTTTCTATCCATTTCTTTATGAGAATTTGGTAATCCTGGTTGGTCAAATTCCTCCATCTTGAAATAATGCAAGTTTATTTTAATGTCCACTTTTTCTTCCATATTTTTAAAAAGGTAACGGCAGAGTTTCCTCAACTGGATTGATTTGTAATTCAATATTCGCTGCAAGATTTTCATCTAATTCTTGGGGTGTTGGTTCTGTCATTTCATTAAGCCATCCTTCTACAATTACTTTTGTCAATTCATCATAAGGAATAAAATCTTCTGGGTCTGATAATTCTATTGCTAATGCTCCATAAACATCTGCAAAGTAATAGCCTTCTGTATCTATTATTCCTATGGTTGCTGTTCGCCTCCAATGTACCATATTAACTACATTAGTTAGTTCGCCCTCCTTAATTAAACAGTTCATTTGTGAAACTATCCATTCGTATTTTATTTCTTCCATTTTATTTATTTTTATTTTTATTATTTATTTTTATTTCATTTCTTATTTTAATTACAGTATATAAAATTGCTACAAGATATGATAGTATTTTGAGTCCTTGTTCCGTTTCTGTCATTCCTATTCCTATTGCTCCAATATTGAGCATTATTGTTGTTGGGCAAAGTTTGCCGATTATTTCATTTATCATTTTAATTTTCACAATTTTATTTATTCTGCTATTTTTAATGTTCCTCTATCGCTCCACAACCTTCCAGAAACTGTTGGCTCTGTTGTTGGTATATTTGTGAAATCAATTTGTGAGCCATCCACTTTTAAATTTCCAGTTAGTAATTGGTCTCCCACAATATGTAGTGTTTCTGTTGGTGCTGTTGTTCCAATACCCACATTATTTGTGTCTTTTTGAATATATAATCCATCATTTCCATCTGCTTTTAGATGCAAAGAATTCCAAGCAGATGCACCAACATCCATTCCGTTTATCTCATAGTCTGTTCCACTTATGTTAAATCTTAATCCAGTAGTTGTATTTCCAAATTTTACATTTCCATTGACTTCTAATGGAGCAGATGGTGCAGAAGTTCCAATTCCTAGAGAACCATCTTCAATAAATTTTGCTTTTATTGTTCCATTTTTATCAGTTAAAGATAGAATTGCATTTGTTCCTGCACCACCATTTGCAGCTGAAATTATCAGTCCTTTTCCATTGTTATTTATATTTTTAATTCTTGCAACGAAATCAGATGTGTCTTTTTGTATGTCTAAAGTGTAATCTGGAGCAGTTGTTCCTATACCTACATTTCCCACATTATCACCACCAGTAATAGTAACAACAGCACTAGAACTATCTTTCCCCTCATATATAGTGAAATCTCTATTTCCTGATAAATCAGCAGTATTATAATATATATTTCCCTCTTTTCTAAAGTCAATATTTCCATTTGCAGAACTATCAGTTCTTATTGAAATTGAATTTACCTCATTAATAATATCATCTGTATCACTTAAAGCGATTGCAGTTGTTGTATGCCCTATCTGTAATTTTGCTGTTGGTGATGTTGTTCCAATACCAACATTTCCAACTGATGTAATCCTAACTTTTTCTGAATTTGCTGTAAAAAATAAAAGGTTTCCATCTTCCTTGTTGTTAATATATAAATCAGAGTTACTTGCTGATATTGTTGAACCATCACCAGCACCAACTCCAGTAGTATCATTTGTTAATTGTATATCTGTGTGGCTTGATGAATGAATGTGTAACTCTCTTTGGGGACTTGTTGTTCCAATACCAACATTTCCACCTAAAGGCTGAAAAGATAATGGAAACAATTGAGTATCATTAGATTCTCTTTGGCATTGGATAGAATGCATACCCGTGTTTTCCCCTCTGATTACTAATCCGTATGGTGACGAAGGATATGATAAAAGTTTCGCTACAATACCTACAGATAAAGGTTGTATGCCTCTGATTACCCCCTCTACATCAAGTTTTTCACTTGGTGCAGTTGTTCCAATTCCAACATTTCCATTTGATTTTATGCGCATTTTTTCAGATGAAGCAGCAGTTCCAATTGATGCTTTAAATATTATATCTTTGTCATTTGCTTCATTTTTTATAGTTATTTCACCAGAGTAATTCCCTAAACTAAACCCAGTGCTTCCATATGCATTTATCCCATCACCATTGTAATATGCAATTCTGTTTGATGATGGTGTTGTTGTTTTTAATCCACCACCAACAACATCAAGTTTATAAGTTGGCGCAGATGCACTTCCAATCATCACAGAATTTGTGGTTGAATTTCCATTATCAGTCACTTGCTGCAATGTTTCATCGTGTCCAGCTTGACCATCAACATATGCTTTTGATGCTGCATCTGTTGTTGCTATTGGTGTCAATGGGATTGTTACTTGTCCAGAGAATTTTCCAGTCCCTACTACATCAAGTTTTTCAGTTGGTGTTTTTGTCCCTACTCCAAATTTTACTGAAGTATTATTCGTTGCAGTAGAAATGTGTCCTGAATTCAATGTTAAAATTTCCACTCCAAAAGCCCCTATTAAATTAAAAGGGTTTGCATATGATAAATTGTTTTGGATTTCTGTCCTATATGATGAATTTGTTGTTGATAGTTTTATATTACCTAATACATCAAGTTTTTCTGCTGGTGCTGTTGTTCCAATACCTAGTCCAGTATCCGTTAAACGCATTCTTTCTGTAGATGCAGTTCTAAAAGATATTTTACCACCAGTTGTGTAACCTCCAGAAATTTGTAATTCATTAGATAATGCTGAAATTCTTACTGGTGTTGTTGTTCCATAAGATAAATTTATTATTCCATAAGGAAAGGTCTCAGAATTACCATTTATTATTTGAGCAAAATAAGCATTTGTTGATGTTGCTAATCTTATTCCATCTCCAACTCCATTTGTTCTTATATCTAATCTTTTACTCGGTGCAGATGTGCTTCCTATCATCACACTATTTGTGGTTGTGTTTCCATTGTCCGTTACCTCTTGCAGCGTTTGGTCCTCTGCTGGGTGTGAATTATCAACATAATTTTTAACGCTTAATGCAGTAGGTAAATTGTTTACTGTTGCTCCAGCCATTGTATCTGAGTCGAGCCAGCCAGTAATTTCTACCCCTCCTTTTGTTAATCCATCTGCATCAACTTCAAATCCTGCTACACTTCCTTCGGTCTTATTTTGGTATTGTGAATATAAATTTGCAGCATTAAATGTTATTGTATCGCCTACAGAAATATCTTGATAAATTGTTTTTGATGTTACGCTTATTGTCTCTGCATTTATTAGCTGATTTGCTGATACAACAAATTCTATTCTGTTTGTATTATATTGTGGATTGCTTTCTGAAATTCTTGAGCTGTTATCATTTGATTTAGTTTGTAAAACTAATTTATCGCCAATTTTAAATATTGCAGCTGGCAATTGTTTAACGCTTAGAAATGTAACTGTTATGCTTTGAACTTCTGTCCCTTGTGCCAGATATTGTCCAGCCCTAATAATTGCTACAGGTTGGATTTGTTGTTGATTCAATAGCATTAATGAATTTCCAGTCCCAGAATTTGGATTCGGAGGGGGTGCTATTGAGCTATATCCTCCACCTACTGGTGCTGGGTCTCCTCCCCATCCAGAAAGACCACTATTAACTCCTAGTGTTGTTGTGGTCGTTGAAGTTGCACCTACTGTAAAAGTTGCTTGTTCGTATAAAACCCATTTCCAGGTGTCCCTTAAAAAGTCATAAGAACCTGTATGCATTATATATTTCTTTGCTACCATTCCCTGGTTTGCGTTTGAGAAAGTATTAAATCTTGTAAATGGGGCAGCCCATTGTGGTCTGTTGGCAGTTCCATCATTCCAATAAACAGAATTTTCTGCATTTATAGTTGTTGAAACTGTAAATTTATCAATTGATTTTGCCTGGGCTTTAAATATGTCCTCGGCTAATTGTTGAGAGAATGAGTTGCCTCCTGCTAATGTATCAATTCCCCAGAAACCAGCAAAGTCGGAAGCTTTCCAAACTGTGCCAGTATATATTTGGATACATCCTTCTGAGAAATTGCTCCCAGTGTCTCCCATTATTATGTCATTTACTTCTTCATATGCCGTGTCATCTCCTGTTTGATATAGGTTAGTCGTTGTGCTTGCAGAACCAACAGCTCCATTTATTATAGGTGCAAATTCGGAAGCATTAATTCCTGTCGTTGCAGCTGGATTTGTATATGTTACTCCATTCATATAAGGATTTGTCAATGGATTAGCAACGCTATCAGGTACAAATCTTCCATTGTAACTCCAGTATGAATGTGGGACACTTTGTGTAGTTAAAACTTCAGTTTTTGTGTAGTATCCTATTTCCCATTGTCCAGCCGTAAATACGGAAGCTGGGAAGAATGGATAATTTGCTATTCCTCCAGCAGTAATATCTACTAATGTAGTCCCAATTCCAATATTAAAAACTGGGTTATGTGGCATTGAACCAGAATTTAAAGAACCCATACTAGTTCCCCAGGCTACAGGAGGGGAATTAGCAATATCCAAATACATATATTTTGTCCATCCATTGTTGCTTGGACTTTGATTTAAACTATCAGAACCTGTCCCTGCTGGCCTAGCAACTAATGCCCATCCAAAAGTTAATTCTCCAGGATTAACTCCTTGATTTGAAACTGATATATTAATCCTATTAAAGAATTGCTGGTCATTTGCTCCATCAAAAGTAAAAGTTCCAAGAGATGAAAACTCCCATTTTAATCCGTTAGAAACTGGAGCAGTTCCTCCACTCGGTAAAAGTGGGAAGCTAGTAAATGAATTTACATTATCAACATTCATAAAATCAACTGTGACCCTTTTAAATGCTGGAAGTAATCCATATTTTCCACCAGTTAATTTAAGATTTTTATATTCTGGACTAGTTTGTGTATTTGTTAGTGGTAGTGTATATTGTCCCCAAAACCTAGAAATTGCATTACTTGTAGCTACAGTTGTTCCAGCCATTGTATAGCCGTGTCTTTTCATATTAACTGGACTAGCTTGTGTTCCTGAGTCTGCTATTCGCCATTCGTTCAATTGAGTAAAATAATAGCGACCACCAAAAAAATACATTCTCATTCCCCAGGCTTTACATAAATTTTGTAAAACATCATAGCAATTTTGAGCTTTGTATTTTAAATCTTCCCCTTCATTTTCCTCTTTATAAAACATATTAGGCTTTATTCTGGTACTACTTAAGGGGTCAATAGTGGTGTTAGGGTGTTCTCCATTAAACCATCTAGCAAATGTATATATATATGGATTACTAGGGCTTCCTATTGTTGTTGTAAAAGGTCCAGAGTAATCCAGACAATTAGAAATAATTTCTATGCAAGTTTGCCAGGCATCGTATTGCCCTCCAGCGTTTGTTGGGTCTGGGATATATGTATCGCCTATGTCATAAATATGGCTGGCTAATTGAGAGGTTGTCGATGGTACATAATCATAATATTTTAATGATGCAATTCCATCTACAGCTTTTATTGTTATAGGATATGGCATCGGAATATCTGGGTCATCTGATAAATCCATCAAAACTTGCCCAGCCCAATACGGAGTATAAATTGGCGAATTAGACCCATTTACTGTTTCTCTATAAATTGCAACATATACATCCCTCTCTTGCCTAGATGCTTTTAATTGTTTTATATAATTTGCAGCATTTTGAGTCGTGACCATAAACTCAAATGAGAAAGTAGAAGGTTTAAGTGGTGCAAACATTTTACTCCCTTCGCTTCCATATTTCATTTCTCCAGCCTTCGGTCCTAGAGTTCCCTCTTTGTTTTGATATGTCGCTGTTGCCACCTGGTCATACATTTCAATTCTCCAAGTAATGCCAGCATTTGAAACGAAATTAGAATAGTAGGTTCTGTTGTAAGCCATTATATATATCTTTCTCTTTGGTTATCGGTGTTATCATTTGCCAGGAATATGTCCTCTCCTTTTAAAACTCCACCTACATTTAATTGTACATTTTGAGCCATTGAATTTCCGAGCATTCCTTTTAATTTTGATAGGGGTGCTACAACTTCTGGGTCATTTTTTGCCCCTGGATATTCTCCAACTAAAGCATTTGTAGGTCCGAAGGCAATTCCACCATCAGCCATTGGAAGTGGTGTTGATGCAATTGTAGCTATTTGAGCTGCACCTAATCCAGCCATAAGGCCTGCTAGTATTGGTCCTGCGATTGGTCCTCCTTGAGCTAATGCATTTACTATAGCTTGAGCCGTTCCCATTATAGCACTGGCTATTTTCATTGCCTTATCTCGTTTTGCTTGTTTAAGTGCTAGGGCCTTCTTTTTAGCATCAAACTTTTCATCTAGGATTGCTTGTTTGCCATCAAATTTCGCCTTTAATTGATTAAGTGCTGCATCCTTTTGTTCCTGGCTCATTTTAGAATTTTCTATCCTTAGAGCGTTCCTTTCAAATTCTTTATCCAGTGACCCTTGCTCGGCTGTTTCTTTATTGGTTATTTCGGTCATTGCCTTTTCGTGTTGTGCTGACATTAAATTTCCGATTCCATTTAGAGCAGCTCCAGCTACTGCACTTATTTTGTTCCAAGTATCGCTTACTTTATCTGCAAAACCTTCATATCCTTCCTTTGACCATTCCAGGTAGGATTGTATTAGGGTTTTCTTTTTGGCTAGAGTTTTTTCTAGTTCCTTTGTTCCTCCTCCACCTCCACTTGCTGGTGCTGGGTCTCCTCCTCCATCTGGCACGGCTAAAACTGAGCCACCCAGAAATCCTTTCATTTTGTCTTTTACTTTTTGTAATTTATCCGTTAGCCACCCAGCTACATTATCAACTCCATTTTGTATATCTTCTTCTGTAATTAATTCTATTTTTGTTTTTGACTTTATGTTTTTTGCAGCCTGGTCCAGGTGTCCTTTTATTTCAGCTACATAATTTTCTACATTTTTTTTCGATTCATCATTTTTGAAAACTCCATCTAATGCCTCGCCCATTCTATCAGCGCCAGCCTTTACTTGTTTCCAGCTTCCTTTAAATACTCCCTCTATCATATCTCCAATTCCACCGAAAATATCCAGGAATTGTTTACCGAAATTTTTTAAGATTGTATAGGATTGAACAAAAAAGAATTTAACTGTACTCCATAAAGATAAAAATACTACTTTTATTGATTCTACTAATATTTTAAATGCTTGACTTTCGTTATATAAATCAATCCAGTAATTTATAAAATCTACAAATATCTTTTTAGCTTCACCCCAGTTATTATAAATAACATAAAATAAAGCACCGATAGCTGCAACAACCAATCCAACTGGTGATAAAATCATTCCTATTGCTGTCACAATTCCTCCTGCTAATGTCATAAGTGGGCCAGAAAAAGCAAGCAAAGCTGCAGCGCCTACAACCAGTTTTTTTGTTCCTCCATCTAAACTCGAGAAGGCTTTTCCTATTTTGGTAACTCCTTTTACTATCGCTGTGAATACTGGCATTAAAACTGCACCCAGTTCCATCGCTGAAATCTTTAAAGTATTAAATGCTTTTGACATTTTAAAGCCTGTAGTCTTTGATAGTGTGTCGAAACCATCGGCAACAAAACCAGCCGACCCACCCATCGATTCTAAAACTTCGCCATATGTTTCTGTTTGATTTCCTAAAACTCCCAGCACCCCTTTTAATGCTTGCGATTTACTAAAGAATTGAGTTAGGGGTACATCGTTATCTTCAAAGGCTGTTTTAATGTCGATTAGCGTGGCTCTAAGGCCTTTTTCTCCTAGGCTCTCCCTTACGCTATCCCCAGTCATTCCTACTTGCTTAAGCGCTCGCTCCATTTGTGGAGTGGTTTTTGCCAGGGCCATCATAACTCCACCAAAACTTGTAGATGCAGCTTTAGCATCCCCTGTCACTTTTGTATATGTAGCAATAAATGCATTAGTTTCTTGGAATGAAACTCCCAGGGCAGATGATAAACCGAGCTGTGTACCTAAAACTTCGGCTAAATCTGAAGCTTCGAACATTCCCTGTTGTACAGCCGTTCCGAAAACATCAAGAGCCTGGGCAGCTGTTATATTTTCCTCCCCATAAGCATTTTGAGCAGCAGCAGCAACTTTAGCTAGGTCCGTTTGTTCTCCTAATCCAATAGCTACGGCTTTAGAAACGGCTTCCAATGTGCTTAGTGCATTTGCTCCTCTTAGTCCAGCAGAAGTTAAAAAGAATAAACCATCTGCTAACTCAGCTGGTGCTTGGGCAGTTTCTCCACCCAGTTTTAATACATCTTTTGAAAACTCATTTACTTCCTTTGCTGAAATTCCGACCAGGGTATTAATCTTGGTCATATTCTTTTCAAAATCAATAGCCATTTTAGCTCCTGCAACTCCGACCATTGCAAATGGAAGCGTGAAGCTCATAGATATGCTTCTACCTATCGCTTTCATTTTTGTTCCAAATGCTACTAATCTTTTTGATGCTATTTTAAGTCCTCTAAATAGAGGGGATGTAACAGCATTAATTACTACATTTAAGGAAGCGAGGGCTTTTTTCGGCATTTTCTTTTAGTTTTTATTTAGCGATTTATTCATTTCTTTTATCTTATCATCGAATTGAGATTCCATTCTTAATTTCTCAATATCTTTTTTTATTTTGTCGCTAGATTTAATTTCATTTTCCCAAGGGAAGGTAGTAATTTTTTTAGGGTCTATGCTTTTTTTGAGGTGTGGATTTATTATTACACAAGCCAACCATCTTGCTCGCTCCCATTCTGCTTGTTGGTTTTGTTCGTATAGTTTTCTACTACCGATTTGGGCATTTGCAAAGTTGCGAGGACACATATTATAAAATTGTTCTAGGCTCATATTCAATTCTCCAAATGCTATAGATTCTAAAATATCGAAGGTTATTTCTTCGACTTTAACTTTTTGACCTTTTTTTTTGCTGGTGCTGTTTGGTCTCCTAAATTATGGCCCATATGCTCTCCAAAGATTTCTAAGGCTCTAGTAAGTCCACCCATATCAACATCTAATAAATCCCCAAGTTCATCAATTGTTAAATCAAAATCTTGAGATGATTTTCTGCAGCCTTCCTCTATTCCAACCAATACTAATTGGAGTGCTTGGTCTAGTGTCATATCCTGACCAAGATTCATTAATTTATTAAGTGATGTTCCTGTTGCTGCACAATATTTTCTTAGGCCATTAAATCCAAAGAATATAGGATATTTTTTATTCGCTATTTCTACTAATTCGTAATTCATTTTTTTGATTTTTGTTAAAGGTTATTTTTATAGAGTCCTCCCCAGCCACCCTTTAACAAATAAAAAGGCAGCCAGGGATTTCTCAAATTGATTATACTGCTGCTTGTACTAATTCGCCAGTTCCACTGAATGAAGCACTCCAAGTTGAAGAGTCCTCATTTGGTGTATCAGCTGATAAACTTGTCATAAATGCTTGACCAGTCCATCCTATGTCTCCTGTTACTGCTGTGTTGAATTTTAATTCGAATACATCTCTTGAATAGATATAAGCTGTATATAATTCATTCATTGTTTCTCCAGAAATTACTCCACCTCCCAGTGCTGTGAATATAAGCATTCCTTCTACTGATACTTCCCAGTCTCTTTGTCCTTCTAGTTGGTCTCTCCATCCACCACTATCTTTTGTTGATGTATCTCTTAGGTTGTGATTCATTGAGATTGAAGCAGAAGTAGCGTAAGCTATTTTTGTTCCTGCTGCATAAACTCCGAACATTGTTCCATTAATTACTCCATCTGTAGCCATAATTTTTTTTTTTAAGTTTTAATTTATTTTAGTTTTTTCAGTTTGTTTTATCTATTATTTTTAATTTATGAAGTATAACCCATTGATAAATCATTTACTCCTTGAAAAGTTATATTCATTGAGGTATTATCCTCATTTGGGGCATCAATACTAATTCCTGTTATGTATGCTTCGCCTTGCCAGTAATAAGTGCCAGTTCCACCTTTCATTTTTAATACTACTCTGTCTTGGTTTGCAATTCCTAAAGCATATACTTCATCTATAGTTCTTTTGTTCCAAGCTGGGCTTGTTCCATCAACAAATTTATATGCCAGTTTACCTTCAAATTCCATAGACCAGGTTCTTAATCCTGGGAGTTGTGTTTTCCAGTTATTGGTTTCTCTTACTGTAATGTCTCGTAGGCTTTGTTCTACAGAAAAACCAGCAGCAGTTCCAAATAAAATAGTTTTTGAGTCTATTTGTAAAGAATAATATGTCCCATTAATTACTCCATTCATTATGCAAGATATAAAATTGCAATCTTAATCCCTGTGATTGCTGTTAATGAAAAGCTTACAATTCCATCATCTCCATTATAAGCTGAAACAGGAAATGTTCCAATTGTTCCAGTCTCTCCTGGTGCTATTGATAGCGTAGCATTGCTTTTTTCCAGGTCTCCATATAATGGGCTTTCTACAGAAGTTGTTAATGCTGTAACTGTAATAACTACAGTTGCTTCGCTTGAATTCTCAATCAATATAAATTCATTGCCACCATTATTAAATGTATTAGTGGTTGATGCTAAAATGGATTTTACTGGAATTAATCCACCCTCTGGTATTGCTTGACTATTTATTAATGCCATCTTTCTTTATTGTTTTTTTAGCCTTTACTTTCTTTTTATCTTTTTCTATTAGTTCGCATCCTTCCGTATCTAATAATATATTATAGATTGTTCTATCGCAGTCTAGCTTTTGTCCTGCTTTAAATATTCGACCACTTGGGCTTTTGTAATCTTTTAATAATTTTATTTCCATTTTATTTTATATTTATCCAGCCGTTAGCTGGGTTATTAATAAATTCTAATATTTCTGTGTGCGTGTAGTCTGCATAAGGTTCTAGGCTTTCTGGCTTTGTTTCTCTATATTTAACTATAAATTCCGTTCCTTCTATGTTATATCTTAGGGTGTCTCTAAACTCTACAGTTTCTGCAAAATTAATATTTTCTATTTCGGATGTTGGTATTATACAATATTTCATTTTATGCTGGTGTGTCTGTTATTATATCTACTGCATCCATATTTGTCATTGTTCCTGCTAAAGTATAAGAAGGTGCAAGATTTGGTATTGTTGGAAATACTGCACCATCGCCCATTCTAAAGTATGAAATCATCGAGCTTGTAGCGTATGGTGTTTCGTTTGGGTTTCCTGTTATTCCATTATTGTATAAATGGTTTACTGTTGCTGCATCTATTACTTTTTTATATAATATAAATTCATCCAGTAAAAATTCAAAATATCCTGTTGCAGAATTTCTAGCTATATATAATTGAGAAGCTCCAGCCGTTACATTTCCATAACTTCCGATTAATGTTACAGTCGCCAATCCATTCGTTGTGTTTAATAATACATTATCAATGTACATATTAAATCCTGTTGCTGTTTGTGAATAATCGTATGTTATAACTATATGAATCCATTGGTTGAGTGGTAATGTTTGCACGGACTGTAGTTGCACATAATCTGTTGATGAATTATTAAAATTCAAATTGAATAGTAGCGTATCATTAAATCTATTTATTATTGCCCATTCCTGGTCATAAACTCCACCACCAGCCCATCCTCCAGTTTTATTAATAATTGTTTGCGAGCTATTTACAGATTTTTTATACCAAAATGAAACACTAAAACCAGAAGCTTGTGGTGTATAATCTGTTGTATTTCCACAATTCAAATAATCATCTACACCATCAAATGATAAAGATAGATTATTTTGCCAGGCATTATCAATATTGATTCTGTTGATTCTAAGCTTAAAATCTAAATGTTTGATATATGCTCCATAACTATTAAAGTCATCATCAAAGTCATCTACTGATGATTCATAAATGCAGGAGTCTAGTTCTATTTGGTGTTGGTATGGTGCTTCAACTGAACCCCATTCTCTATCTAGTGCTTGCCTTACTTGTACGGCTATGTCCTCAACTTCTAGATATGTTTTTCCAAAGATTGAAATTTGGACTCTGGTTGTATCGAGTATCGACCTTTGCCTTGTCCTAGGGTCTGCTGCCGTATCAATTGAATCGCCTTTTGTATCTAATGGTACAGAGCTTATTTCTCTATAAACTATATATGGTCCATCCGTTGGCTGTTGTCCTCTTAATGCAAAAATTTTATTTGCAGGGACTAATGCTACAAGTCCTGCATAATTTATTAATAAGGGATATATGATTGCTCCACTTCTCATTATTTATAAACTCGTTTTAAGCCCTTCAGCTCTCTTATTAATACCTTTTCAACTATCGCTTGCGCTCCCTTTAATAATATTGCTCCTGCGCTTCCTTGGGATTTGTCCCAGGCTGGTCTCATAAATGGATGAGGGTCTGTGGTCGCAGTTCCGTATTCTAGCATCGCTCCATAATATCCACCACCCCTTTGGTCGTTTTTCTTTGCGCTTCCTCCTGTTGCTTTTGGCCCTACATATAATGCTGGGAGTTTCCTGGATGCTTTTGTAGAAAATGCTTTTATTGATTTTCTTAATTGTCCAGTCTGGCTGTACTCATTATACTTTGATAGCTCGCCTCTTGCCGATGCTATTATTGGTTTTGCAGCTTGTCTGAAAACAGCCATAAAAAATTTATTCTTTTTAACAGCATAAGGTATCCTATTCATCGCTGCTTGGAGTTCTCGGTTTCCTAATACCTTGCCTGCATTTATAGTTCCTAAATTCATTATTCGCTGTCTTTATGTGTTGCTGTTAGCTTTGTCATTTTGTGCCTTCCATCTATCTGTGCTATTCCTTCTATGTAATAATAAGCAAAAGTTCCACCAGATAGTGTATGTTTTATCCTCCAGTTTGGCTGGATTAAATCCTTATATGTTTCGTACCTAATATAGAAATCTACTTTTTGTTCGCCTACTTTTTGTTCGCCTTCATCGGATTCCCTTCCTCCCTTGAATATCATATAGGACCATATTGTTGCTACTCCATTTGCTGCTGCCCATACTTCATCTTGGATTCCTCCATAGTTTGCGTTGGCAGTAAATGTATTACTTTGTAGTTGTACTGGTGTGTCAAGGTCACCTACTGAAATCATAAAGTTTGTATTTTAAATGGGTTCATTAAATATTGTGCTGTCCTTGGTATTGATGAAACTATTTTTCCTACTATTACAGATTGTCTATTTTCATATAAATCTGCTACAATTATTTTTATGCATTGTTTTAGTGGATAAGGTATTGATGCAATATCTGGATATCCTACTTTATAATGTCCGTACCAGGCTTGGAATACATCATCTGTTTGTGGATTGGAAAATGTAGAAGTTCCATAAATTCTAGCTGGTTGTATTGCTCCAACAAATTCCATTTGGGTTGGTGGTAGAAGATTCCAAACTCCACCTTGATAGTAATATACTTTGTTTACAAAGTCTGGTGTCGCTAATTGTGGACCTTTAAATAATATCCTTAAATCTTCAAATGTATTTCCATATTGTTTTCCCATAGTTGGAAGCAAAAAAATATTAGCAAATTCTTCAATCATTCTAACAGCTGCCTTTTCCAATTCTTCTATATAAACATCATCATCTGCGAAGGTTATTCTTAGGTGTTCCTTCAGCTCAGAAGTGCTTATTATTTGAGTATTATGGTATGATATTAATTCGTAATATTTCATTTTTTTTACTTTTTTCCTAACCTAGTAATTTGCTTCTATTCTAATAACTCAATTGTTTAATACTAGCAGTTGTTAACACTAACAAAGTTCATTAGAAGTCTTAAAAATAGCCTTAAAATTGATTTTGCTTTTATTTAATAAAGGAGGAAACTGGGGACTATTTGTCCCCAATCTCGACCTATATTTTAATAATTATGCTTCAATTAATTTAGCAAATGCAAGTGCGTTTTGAGTCGCATCTCCATCAACTAAAGTTGTAGCGATAAGCGTTCCGAGGCCTTGTCTTGACTTAGTATATGGGTCATAAAGCAAATCTAAACCACCGAATTGTGCTAGGTGTACTTTAGAGAAATCTCCGAATAATGCTTGAGCTTTTCCAGATGTACCTCCTTTTCCAACATTTGTAGAAAAGAAACCGAAGTAATTATTCAATTCTTTTGTGTCTGGATTCCATAATGCAGCAACTCCAGTTGTTTGCAATAAAGTACGGATTGCAGAATAAGCATCTTTGTTAAATAAATATGCCATTCTAGAACCTTCCAATGGAATATCATTTCCTAATACTGTAGTCTCCAAATCGATAAAGTCTTGAGCTGTTACACCAGTTGCGCCAGCAGCTGAATCTAAGAATATTGATAATGGTGCGCCAGCAACATCAGCAGTATTCAATAAGGCAGCCTCCCAAGTTGAAGCAATATTAGCAGCCATATTTCTACGGATTGCAGCTTCAAGTCCTGCGTTTTGAGTTAATGCTTCTTTTGATAAATCAACCACAGAGATTAATTTCTTAGGTGTTAATGTAATACTTGAAGTTGCTCCAGTTGCAGCTACATCAGTACCAGAATCTTCAGCTACCCAACTTGATGCAATATCAGAAACTACAGGGAATTTTTGGTCAGCAACTCCAGTATAGAAATTTGCTCCTGCGCTTGCAAGAACTAGGTTAGCTTCTAATTGGTCAGTAAAACTTTGTACTTCTAATGGGCTAGAAGCTGCTGTAGTTACTGCTGCTCTTTGATTTAAGATTGAATGTGGGATTGCAATTCCTCTGTAAGTTTGGTTTGGGTTTTCGCTCCTTGCCTCACTATCCATTTCCTTAACTAATCCTTCCATTTTCCCTGTAACGGCAGCTTTCATTGCTGATTGGAATGAGTAGTTTCTTTTGTCCTTATCTACAGAAGTTGAAACTGGTAGACCACCAATTGCAGCGGCAACTCTCATTTCATTTTCCATTCTCTCGGATCTTGTAATTTGTACATCTAATGCATCGATTTCAGATAATGTATTATCCACATCTTTTGCCTCAACTTCGTTTAGGTTTCTTGATTCTTTGTCAGCAATGTTTTTGATTGCTTCTAAAGATTCAACTAATCCTGAACGAGTCTCTTTTAATTCTAGCGACTTTTTCATTTTTTTCTTTTGATTAAATTAATTTTTAAGTTTAGTAATGAGTTCTTTTCATATTCTGTTTCTTGTTCTTTTCTTGTGTTTTCTTTATCCATAAAATTGGACCTTACTGCAAGTGCTAAATCATTTGCTGATGGATAGGCTGGCAATGATACTGGGCTGACATCATATAATCGTTTGACTTTTTTAATGGTTCTAATATCTGCACCATTCTCTGCCCTTTCCCAGGCATCGCCATCTTTTCCAATTGTAAATGCAAAACTGGATTGTGTAATATTCCCAAGTCTCATATTTTCCTTTAAATCTCTGCCAGCTGTTGTGTTCGGAACATCAAGTTCATATCTTAGTCCCTGTTCATCTACACTCAATCTTAATGTTCCAGCACTTGTTCTTCCAAGCAAATAATTTGGATCGTGATTGAAATATGCCCTCACATCATTTTTTAAAACATCATCAAATGCTCCTGGTTGAATTTTTTCCCTGAAACCCCCTAAATCCTCACTTAATGAATTAAAGACTGCAGCGTGTCCAATAACAACATCTTTTCCCTCCTTTGTTGCCAGTCTGCTTTCCATATTGAAGTACCTAGTTTCTGAGGTGTGTTTTTTGTCCCAAACATCTATTTTTGTTTTGCTCCTCACTTCGTCCTCCTCGATTTCTTCTTCTTCTTCTTCATCGATTTCCTCCTCAATTTCCTCCTCAGGTGTTTCTTCCATATCCATATCGCCAGGTGCTCTTATAACTTCTTCCTCCTCGATTTCCTCCATTTCGGCATCCACATCTTCCTCCGTTTCTATATCATTTTCAGGAAATGCATCAATATCTTTTTCATAAACAATTGTAATGGTTTCTTCATTTTCTTCGATTGATATTATGTGTCTTTTTTTAATTGCCATTTTATTCTGATTTTGTTTCCGTGTTGTTTTTTAATGTTCCTCCATCTATAATGTCTGAAAGTGTTGCCATATTTAATTGCATAAAGTGATTTGTTCCACCCTCAATTGTTGGCAACTCTTCTAATTTCCTTATTTCATCAATGCTCATTGCTCCAATATTTAACATTGTTCTGTAATACTCGCTTCGGTCTTTTGGTGTTCCCCTCAATAATGCATTAACAATAAATTTAGTTTGCACTTTTCCAGCTTCATTTTTTCGGAATAATTTGGTATTCATTTCGGATTCCATCATTACTAAATATGGCATCAAAGAATACTGAACAAATTCTCTACTTTGTTCTGAGATATTATTAAAACTTGATTTGGTCAAATCTCTTAGTAGGTGTGGTGGCAAATTAAAAAGTCGAGCAATTTCAGTAATTGAAAATTCTCGAGATGTTAAAAATTGCGATGCTTCATTTGATAAACTTATTTGTTGGAATTTTAAACCCTCCTCCAATACCATTGTCTTGTTTGAATCGCCAATTCTTGTGTAGTTTTCATCAAATGACACTTTTAATCTTGTGATTGCTTCATCAGATAAATGCCTATCAGTTGAAAGTACACCACTTACTTTTGCACCATTGCCAAAAAATGAGTTTCCATATTTTTCTAATGCCAGACCATATCCAATTGCATTTGCACCAACATCAACTGGGCTCATTCCAACATAACCATCTCTACTCATTACTTTGAAATGTAATATATCCGAGCTGTCAACTATTCCACCACCCTCAATTTCATAATATATTTCCCCATCATTTTCCACTAGCCTTGTTTCAATTGCTGAAAGTGGTTGCAATTCGATTGGTCTTGCACCACCATTTCTTTTTATGTAAACATAAGAATTTCCCCTAGTCAATAAATCAATCATACATTTCTGAATAAAAATGTAGCTGGTCATTTGTTCATTTGGTTGCCTATGCAATAAGTTGTAAAGCTGGTGGTTTGTTGCTTGAGATTTGTTGCCTAATTTATCGGATTCAAAAACTGAAAGTGGTAGTTGTGCCACAGACTCAGACAAAATTCTTATTGCAGCCCAAACGGCTGTAAAATTGAATGCTGTTTCATCTGAAACTGCAATGCCTGAATCTGAAGCCCTGCCAGACATAGCTGACAAGAAATCATTATTTCTTTTTTGAGTTTTCCCCTTACGACTAAAAACACTTTTCAGTGTATCAATTACTCCCATAAAAATTTTTAGCTATTAATTGCACAATTATACGAGAATAACTATTGATTAAAATGGAGGTTTGTTTCTTATTTTTCGATTTTTAGTAACACGAAAACTATCATAAGATGAATATCTCCTTTTTCCGAAATTATCCTGGTATGTTTTTTCGGTCATTTCGTATGCCGTTCTATAGTTATTTATAATTCGGCAGTTTTTATGGAATCGTTTTTCAAATCCAGCAGGGCTTAAAAGTGATAATATTTCAATTGATAATTTCATAATTTAAAAACTTAGTATTCCTCGTTCGTTATATATTGATTCTCCAGGTGTTTCATCAGTCATCATTTCTCCAATAGCCATAACTAAAGCAATCATTCCATCTACCTTTTCTGAGGATTTCTGTTTATTTATTTTGATATTTCCAGCTGGATCTGTTTGCAGTTGTATGTTTTCGCATTGCCACCTCAACACAGGATTGTTTAAATGGTTTATTTCTTTTTTAAGAACCATCTTTTCTAGTTCTTTGCTAGGTGCGCTCATTGATTTAAACCCTTGACCAAATTGACTCATTGGCACTCCATCCTGTTGGCTTAATTGTATAATCAATTGGCTTGAGTTCCACCTGTCAAAAGCTATGGATTGCAAATCGTAGTCCTCAATAATTGTGTTTATGTCCTGCCTTATGTATTCATAATCTTGAACATTCCCTGGTGTTGCCTTTATATATTCATTTGCTATCCATTCATCGTATGGCAATTTGTATTTTCGACCACGAATTTCTGCTGAATCTTCTGGACACCAAAAGAAAACCAATACCACATCCTTCTGGTCCTCCATTGGAAAGTATAAAGCCAGGGAGCTCAAATCCATTGTACTCGCCAAATCCAAACCACCCCAACATTTTTTCCCTTTTAAACTTTCCAAATCAATGTCCTCATAATTTTCCATCCAAATTGAATCGCTTATCCATTTGCTGATTGATGTTGTCCACATAGATAAATGCAATCGCTTAAAAGTGTTTTCGTAACTTGGCAACTCGGCAGCCCTTTTGGCTTCATTCCTTAAATATTCTTCACTAATTGAAACACCTAAATTTGGATTTGCTTTTTTCCAGGTTTCAGGAGCTTGAATGTCATCGCCTTCATCGGCAGCATAAATTAATGGTAGGAATGTTTCATCATTTATAATTCCATCCTTTACTTTCACGGCATAATCGTGTACCTCCCAGCATATATTTCCATCTGTTTTACTTGAACCAGCTGTGGTCATTGTAAATAATAATGGCTGAGTTCTAGCTCCAGTTCCAGTTATCATCGTGTCATAAAGTTCCCTCGATTTTTGGGTGTGTAATTCATCAAATAATATTCCATTTGGATTGTGTCCGTGTTGTAAACTGGCATCTGAGGACAGTACTTTATATGTATTTCCTTTTTGTGGAAATGTTATTGAATTTCTAAACACTTTTGCTTTACTGCTCAAAATCGGATCTTGCAATATCATTCGTTTTGCCAGGTCAAATATAATTCCAGCCTGAGCCCTATCGCCAGCACAACTAAATATCTCCGAACCAAGTTCCGAATCTGCAAATAAAAGGTACAAGCCTATGGCTGCACCGAGACTTGACTTTCCATTTTTCCTGCCAATTTCACAATATACTGTGCGATATTGTCGGAGGTTTGTTTTCGTATGTTTCCATCCAAAAATTGGCCGTATTAAATCATCCTTTTGCCAGTCCTCAAGTATAAATAATTGCCCTGCTAGGTCTCCTTTACAATGTCGAATGTGGGTTTCAATAAAAGCAACAGCTCTATTTGCTGATTCCTCATCAAAATAATATTTGTTTTTTTTACTCAAAGAAGTTGAACTCATTATTGTTTTGTATTAGTGTCGGCTGATTTATTGAGCTTCTTGCAGAAGGTGTGAATCCAAATTGAGTAGCAATTTTTAATGCCCTATCTAAAGCATCATTTGCAATTTTTTGATGTGGCAATGCCTGGGTATGTTTTAATGTTCCATCTGGATTTGTAAATTCCTGGATTCTACCATTAATTCTGAGGTGTTGTTCCGTTTCAATATGCAAACTTATTGCGTTGCAATATGCTTCAAGTAAAAGTAAATCAATTTGATGGAGCATTCTCTTGTTGTAAAGTTCAGAACAAACTTTTATCCATTCATTTTTTCCAATAACGGAAAGCCATTTTGGTGCTTTTGGAATATTTTGAACCAGAGAAACCTGCATTTCGTTCTCCATCATTCGCTCAGTTTTCACAGTTCCCTGTAATTCTTTAATTTTTGTTGGTATTTTTTTTCTTCCCCTTGTCATTTTACTCGTGTTCGTTTGGGCTCATTAGTCTAATTTCTAATTCTGTTATTGCCCATATTCTTATTTGTTCTGTATAAATTTCAAAAGCTTTTGAATCTATATTCGTTGTTGATTCGGTTTTATTTATGCCGACTTTTTTATCATTGACCTCAATAAATTCCCAACTGCCTAAAAATTTAGTTCGCAAAATATCGTGCATTTCATTTGGAAAATATCCAAGAGAATTTGCAAGCTCCTGCACTATGCATTTCCAATAATAATTGTTTTGTTTATTCGTTCTGGTATTTCGTTTCTTTTTTACCTCAACCACATAATTATTTTCTAAATTTTGTAAGTAATCGAAAAGCATTTTTTTGTCTGAATTATCTAATATTAAAAATTTCATTTTGCAAATATATGTTTTTTATTTATAGCCTAGTCAAAAGCTCCACCCCCCCAATCCTTATTTGTGGGTTTGTGCGAAGAACTTTTG